>Ga0181557_1000404_pt1 | contig 54694 bp, 46 predicted proteins | sample 011ome_23_FD_148632 | JGI IMG/M metagenome (GOLD analysis project Ga0181557, IMG submission 148632) | Coastal salt marsh microbial communities from the Groves Creek Marsh, Skidaway Island, Georgia - 011506CT metaG (spades assembly) | ecosystem: Environmental > Aquatic > Marine > Intertidal zone...
AAGGGCGGTGCGCAGTTGCTGTTCGTAATGGGAGAGCAATTCTAACTCCGGATGCGCCATGGAATATTGACCTTGAAACTGGGTGAGTCGGCCAAAGGCGACCAATGGCACTCCGGTTTTAAGGGATTGTTTGATCCATTTATGGCCGCGGAACCAAATCAACTCCATGGTCCCGGTGTCATCTCTGAACTCTGCGACAAGCCGTTTTCCTCGCTTTTGATCAATTAAATCGACATGAGTGATGGTCCCAATGATTTGCACTTCGGCCCCAGTATTGACTAAACTGCTGATTTTGTGGTACTGGGTTCGGTCAATATAGCGGTTTGGAAAAAGGTGAAGTAAGTCCTGAAATGTATTTATTGAGAGTTCTTGGCGCAGCAGAGTGGCGCGTCCTGGCCCAACGCCTTTAAGGTATTCAATGGGGGTCTGAAGGACATTATTACCACTCATATTTAGTTCATTACCACATTTGAGCGACCTCAGCCTTTAAATAAGCCAATGCGGTGGCCATATCGTCTGAATCATGTTCTGTTTGCGCCACTAGGGCAGTGCGTAGGGCACTGACCTCAGGCCAATCGTTTTGGCCTGCTGCGCGAAGCTTGAGTATGGTTTTATTTTTTGCCACCAAAATTAGATCCCAACATTCCGGGCTGACATAAATTTGTTGACTCACGTTGTGATCAAATTCCTGTTCTATGGTTTGTATCAGCGATTGCAGGTAACCTTTTGGTTCTTGTGCCCCGGCAGGCAAACGCAATACGAGTTTGTTTAAGGCATTACGGCTCAAGAATAGAGTCAGACGCTCGTAAGCTTGAAGCCTTATGCTGAGGCTCTCTTTTGCGCGCTGTCGGCGAAGCTCAAAATGTCGTCTTTTCTCCTGCTGATTGGCTTGGTGCTTCATGACATAAAGGGCTCCTAAAGCCACCAGAACTCCAGGTAAAATATAAAGGAATAAATCTAAAAGCTCATTCATAGGTTATGGTCTGAAGATAGATTTTAAGCCCACTAAGGTTAGTTTTGATTTAAATAATCTAAGGCCACCTGTGTTAGGGCTTTAACACCTAGGGCCATACCCGAATCCTCTACCTTAAAATCAGGGGTGTGGTGCGGAAAAGGTTCTTTATTCCCGGGCTCCATACCCCCTAAAAAGAAGAAAAAGCCAGGAACAATCTCCTGATAATATGAGAAATCTTCCCCACCTGTGGACGCAATGGTGGTTTGGACGTTTTCCTTACCGGCAACCGATTCCAGAGAAGGAACCATTTGGGCGGTAAGTTCGGGATCATTAAAGGTCACTACGGTATTGTTCTGCCACTCGATTTCTGCACTACCGTTGTAGGCTTTTGCGATATCACTTGCCATCTCATTCATCCGTCTCATGATCAGCGCCCGCATTTCGGGATTTAAGGTACGCACCGTTCCAATAAGCTCTGCGGTTTCAGGAATGATATTAAAGCGCACTCCAGCCGAAATTTTCCCAACAGTGATTACTGCGGCTTCCTCAACTAAGGGCGATTCACGGCTGATAATGGTTTGAAATCCATCGATGATTTTTGCAGCGATAAGAATAGGGTCGACGCCAGTCCAAGGCGCTGAGCCATGGGTCCCTTTTCCGCTGATATTAACGACAAAACGTTCCACAGCAGCCATAGTACCGCCTGATTTATAACGGATGGTCCCCACAGGGGTGGCTGAGTTGATGTGCAATCCAAAAATCGCATCGACTGCAGGATTTTGCAACACTCCATCCTTAATCATTAGTTTTGCTCCGCCTTCTTCTCCTGGTGGTGGACCTTCTTCGGCGGGTTGAAATACAAATTTTACAGTCCCTTTGATTTTATCCTTGTGCTGAGACAGAACTTCAGCCACGCCCATAAGTATAGAGGTATGGGTATCGTGTCCGCAGGCGTGCATGACCCCGGTTGGCGTGCCCAAAAATGTGGTGGTCTCTAAACTTTTATACGGAAGGTCATTGCGCTCGGTCACGGGCAGCGCGTCTATATCGGCGCGCAATGCGACTACTTTACCGGGTTGATCACCATGAAGAAGACCGATAACCCCAGTTTTAGCGACTCCAGTACGGACCTCCAAACCCAAGGACTTAAGGTGTTTTGCAATTTTTTCTGCTGTACGAAATTCACGGTTAGAGAGTTCGGGGTGTTGATGTAAGTCATGACGCCAATCGATTACTTTGGCTTGAACAGCATCAATCGATTCTGCGAGTTCTTTTGGCATTTGAGCCTGTGCGCTTATGCCTGCGATAACACATAAACCGAACATAGATTTTACAATAGACGATCTCATCAAAAGGGAAGATTTAAAATTTGTAAGGATTAAATATAGCCCTTTTCTCTTTGGACTGCAAGTGGAGTAAATGTTTATAAATTATGAAATTTGACCGATGCCTCCTGCTTCATTTTCCCTATTTTCGAGGCCATAAGCATACAGAAATTTTTACTTGAAAAATTATCTCGATCAACTTAATGAAGCCCAAAAGGCCCCAGTAATCCAAAAGGATGGGGCTATGATTGTTATCGCTGGAGCCGGTTCCGGGAAAACTCGAGTATTGACTTATCGCATTGCCTATTTGATGCAACAGGGTGTGGATCCCTTTAATATTCTTTCATTGACCTTTACCAATAAGGCAGCACGGGAAATGAAAGAGCGAATTGCGGCTATCGTCGGGACCAGTGAGGCTAAAAATTTGTGGATGGGAACATTTCATAGTGTTTTTGCTAAGATCCTTCGGGTAGAGGCTGAACGCCTGGGTTATCCCTCCAATTTTACCATTTATGATACCCAAGACAGTCAGAGCGTCATTCGCTCGCTGATTAAGGATATGAACTTGGACAAGGATGTGTACAAATACAAGCAGGTATACAGTCGCATCTCCTCCTACAAAAACAGCTTGATTACCGTCAAGGCTTATGACAATAACCCAGAGCTTCAAGAGGCCGATGCCATGGCACGCATGCCCCAACTCGGTGCCTTGTATAAAAACTATGTCGAGCGCTGTTTTAAGGCTGGCGCTATGGATTTTGATGACTTATTGCTTAAAACCAACGAACTCTTAACGCGTTTCCCCGAGGTCCTAGCCAAATATCAACAACGCTTCCAGTATATTTTGGTCGATGAGTACCAAGATACCAATCACAGTCAATACTTGATTGTCCGAGCGCTGAGCGATCGCTTCCAAAATATTTGTGTTGTTGGGGACGACGCCCAGAGTATTTATGCCTTTCGTGGAGCGAACATAAACAACATCCTTAATTTTCAAAAGGATTATGATGACGTTAAAGTTTATCGATTAGAACAAAATTACCGATCGACTAAAACCATTGTGAACGCCGCAAATAATGTCATAGAGCAAAACCAAAATCGTTTAGATAAGGAGGTTTGGACCCACAATGATTTAGGAGAAAAAATCGGGGTGCATCGCAGTATGACCGATGGGGACGAGGGTCGTTTTGTAGCCAATATGATTTATGATTCGGTTATGAATGAGCATAGACCTTATGATGATTTTGCCGTATTATATCGAACCAATGCGCAATCGCGCTCGATTGAAGATGCTTTGCGTAAAAAGGACATCCCTTATCGCATTTATGGGGGACTCAGTTTTTATCAGCGAAAAGAAATTAAAGATGTCATCGCCTATTTGCGTTTGATACTAAACCCTAAGGATGAAGAGGCCTTAAAACGTGTGATTAATTATCCCGGACGAGGGATAGGGGATACGACCATCAGTAAGCTTGTGGTGGCCGCCGATCAAAAAGGAGTTTCTTTGTTTGAGATTTTGACCGGTCTCGGAGCTTTAGATATTGGGATTAACGCGGGGATTCGCACCAAATTGGATAATTTCACCACCCTGATTCAAAGCTTTCAGGTGATGAATCAGCAATATAATGCCTTTGAAATCGCGGAATATGTGGTCCGCCATACAGGGCTTTATCAAGAAATAAAAAAAGACGGGACCCCTGAAGGGATAGCGCGTTTAGAAAATATCGAAGAGCTACTTAACGGAATCAAGGATTTTGTGGAGGGTCAAAGGGAATTGGCGGATACTACCGGCAGCTTAGCCGAGTTTCTTGAGGATGTGGCCCTAATTACCGATTTGGATCAAGACAAAGAAGAGGGTCAAAGGGTTTCATTAATGACCGTGCATTTAGCCAAAGGGTTGGAATTTCCCGTGGTCAGTATTGTGGGTATGGAAGAAGATTTATTTCCCAGCATGTTGAGCATGAATTCTAGATCAGAACTTGAGGAGGAACGGCGCTTATTTTATGTAGCGCTCACCCGTGCCAAAGAAAAAGCCTACCTCACTTATGCACAAAGTCGATACCGATGGGGTAAACTCATTGACGCTGAGCCGAGTCGTTTTATTGAAGAAATCGACGAGAAATATTTGGACCTACTGACCCCCAAACCATCCGAGCGCTACCGAACTTTTGTAGATCCAGATGTGTTTGATGATCATGATTATAGCCAAATAAGATTAAGGGGCCATGTGACAAATCAAAGCTCAGGTCAAGGCTCAAAAGCCAACTATTCTGGTCAGGGTGCAAATAGAGGCAAACCAGTAAAGCCACAACCAAGTGCGCCACGTTTCACGCCGCCCTCGAACTTAAAAAAATTAAAAAGTTTAAACCCAGATTTGGACAAATCCAGTGCTCCTGTTGATGAAGCGGCCTTATCAACGCTTAAAGTTGGGACTCGAGTAGGGCACATGCGTTTTGGACAAGGAACAATCGTGGCCTTAGAAGGACAGGGTCCAGATATGAAGGCCGAGATTAATTTTGACTCGGCGGGTCTAAAAAAATTATTATTGCGCTTTGCCAAACTCTCACTAGTCTCTTAAAGTCATGGCAGAACTCATACGCATTTATAACGACCCGCCCAATCCAAAGGCGATTCAGCGCGTTGTAAACTGCCTTAAAAACGGAGGAATAGTTATTTTCCCTAGTGATACGGTATATGCCATGGGTTGCGCTGCCTATGAAAAAAAGGCTGTTGAAAAACTGCGTATGATTGATGGCCGAAAAAAGGCCGAAGCCCCCATGAGTTTTATTTGCCGTGATCTGAGTCAAATCAGTCAACTCACTCGCCCTTTGGAACAACCGGTATTTAAGCTCTTAAAAAGAGCCTTTCCTGGACCTTATACGTTTATTTTGCCCGGAGGGAATGACCTGCCCAATAGTTTTAAAAAGCGTAAAGAGGTTGGGGTCCGTATTCCCGACAACCCGATTATTCAGGCCGTACTTGAAGTGCTCGATGCGCCCATGGTCTCGCGTTCAATAAAAGATGAGGATCTCATATTGGAGTATACCACCTATCCCGAATTGATTTACGAGCACTGGCAGTATAAAGTGGACCTGGTCATTGATGGGGGCATCGGGGGTAATGTGGCCTCTACGGTAGTCGATTTGACTCAAGATCCTCCTCAGATTCTGCGCGAGGGTTTGGGCCCCTTGGATATCATTTAAAACTTTAAACAAAAAAAGCACCAGCAATTCGCTGGTGTTTTTTTATTCTTATTCAATGCACGTATTTTTTCACGCATTCAGGATCTAACAATTAGTTCCCTTGGGCAGAAAGATTTTCGAGTTCGTCCTCTACCATTTTATAGAACTGATCGATTTTCGGTAAGACGTAGATTTTAGTTCGTCTGTTTATCGCTCTATTGGCTGGAGTGTCATTGGCCACAAGTGGATTGTACTCTGCTCGACCTGCTGCAATAAGTTGACTTGGTTTAACCCCCAAGGTTTGAAGCTCACGAACAATAGCCGTAGAACGCTTCACACTCAAATCCCAGTTATCGATTAGAGGGCCATTGCTATAAGGCACATCATCGGTGTGGCCTTCAACTAAAGCCTCAAAATCAGGCTTGCCATTGATGACAATTGCAACCTTAGCTAAAATTTCTTTAGCGCGCTCAGTGACATTATAGCTCCCGCTTTTAAAGAGCATCTTGTCTGATAACGAAATGAAAACCACTCCTTTTTCTACGTTGATTTCGATGTCTTTGTCATCCAAACCAACTTCTTTTTTCAAGCTAGAGACAATTGCTAAAGAGACGCTGTCTTTTTTGTTCAAAGCATCTTGTAGTCGATTGATTTTTAAATCTCGTTCTTTTAGACTTTCCAAAGACTTTTCTAGGTTCGTCGCGCCCGTTTGCGTCAACACCGTCAGATCTTTTGAACTTTCAATAAGGTCTTGTTTGTCCTTCTTGAGTTCAGCAATACGCTCCTCAAAAGAAGCGATGCGTACTTTAGCCGTGGCTTGTTCCGCCTCACAGGCATTAAGTTTAACGGTTGCTGTATTGAGAAGGTCTTGTGTTCTTTTTTGTTTTGCTTGTAATTCTGTAAACTGTTTTTTAGTTACGCAGGATCCCATCACAAGTCCAGCGCCTAGTAATAAAAACAAATGTTTTGTCGTCATAGTGGTAGGATTAAGTTGATTCAAAATTAACAATTAATGCCTATATCCAATAGGCCTTAACAATAATTTATACACAGGTTATAAAGGCTTTTTTATGTCTATTAAAACTGACTAAAATAACGGCGATTTTTAAAAAATCTTGCGTAGAGAATTGATGAGATTCGCGCGTATTTTAACCGAGTTGCCCATATTTTACGCTTTTTAAGGTAAATGGGGAGCAATCGGTACACATCAAAATGAGCTTTGATTATGGCCCAGGTATGCTTTGGCCTTCCTTGAAGCAGAAAAACAATTCCTGAGAGCCCATCTAAAATCAATCGCACAAATATTATAAATACAATCCGCGGTCCTGCGACATTTTTAATTAAAACTAAAAGAGAATTCCGGAAGTTTAAAAATGATTTGCGTGGGTTTGCACTGCTGAGGGTACCCCCGCCTTTGTGATAAACACTTGATTGAGTGATGCAACGCACGCGCCCATCTCTAGACTGCAGTCGCCAACACAGGTCAATTTCTTCTTGGTGCGCAAATAAATCAGAATCAAAACCACCAACACGCTCAAAGGCCTCTGCACGCAAGCATAAACACGCCCCGCTGGCCCAGAAAATCTCTTGATTATTATCGTACTGTCCGTGATCCTGTTCTAAAATATTGAGAATACGCCCACGACAAAACGGATACCCGAAAGTATCTAAATAGCCCCCAGCAGCCCCGGCATATTCAAAGTATTGAGTCTTATTTACATCTTTTATTTTCGGTTGGGCGGCAACCAATTCTAATTCCTGCTCAAAGGCCTGAATAATGGGGTCGAGCCACCCTTGAACTACCTTTATGTCATTGTTCAGCAACACGTATAAATCGTGGGTGGGGTCATTTTGGTTTTCTGCCTGTTGCCTTATTAGGGAGATGGCTTTGTTATACCCTCCAGCATAACCGAGATTTTCTTCTAGGGCAATAATTTGAATCTCAGGATAATGTTGGCGAAGCCACTGCAATGAATGATCGGTAGAACCGTTATCAGCGACCACGATATCAGCATGAGGACTGCAACGCAGCAAGGGCGCCATAAATTCTTGCATCAGGGCCAGTCCGTTGTAGTTCAGTACGATTATTGCTGTTTTCACAGGCGCAATTTAAGGTAAAAAAATCTCTTCATTGGGCTATTCCACCATGCTTGGGCCCCTTGTGATCAATAATTTTAAGTAATCCTTATGCTCACAGGTATGGCCAAGGTTAAAGCCATAGGGAACTCTAGATAAAATGAACTTTAACCTTAACAAAAAGTGAGTGTTAGATTGCACAAAAATGGCGCAACCTTTACCTTTACTCAGAATCTAAATATCGATTGCCTTATTAGGCGATCATACCAATAGAAATATATGCCAGGATTTGAAGTTTTTGGAGCTCAAGAGCGGGCTCAAGTCAATGAAGTATTAGAAACCGGTGTTTTGATGCGCTATGGTTTTGATGGAATGCGTCAAGGCCATTATAAAGCCCTTGAATTTGAGCAAGCCTTTGCCAATAGAATGGGGGTAAACCACTGCCAGTTGGTCTCAAGTGGCACAGCCGCCCTAAGTGTGGCTTTGGCCAGTGCCGGAATTGGTGCTGGTGATGAGATAATCATGCCCACTTTTACCTTTGTGGCTAGTTTTGAATCCATCATGATGTTAGGGGCCATTCCGGTTCTTGTGGACATTGATGACACCTTAACTCTAGATCCAAAAGCTGTGGCTGAGGCCATTACCGACAAAACTAAAGCGGTGATGCCGGTGCATATGTGCGGTTCAATGGCAGACTTAGGGGTATTAAAGGCCTTGTGCCAGGAGCACAATCTTATTTTATTAGAGGACGCTTGTCAGGCTATAGGTGGAACTTATGATGGCGTTGCGCTCGGCGCCTATGGCGATTTGGGTTGCTTTTCTTTTGACTTTGTAAAGACCATTACCTGTGGTGAAGGGGGCGCAGTGATTACCAATAATGCGCAATACAAGGTAAACGCCGACCAATATCAAGACCACGGTCATGATCATATGGGCAACGATCGCGGTGCCGAAACTCATCCTACTTTGGGCTATAATTTTCGCATTTCTGAATTGCATGCAGCCGTTGGGTTGGGTCAATTGCAGCGTTTTGACGAAATTTTGGCACGTCAAAAGGCGCATTACGATGTTTTAGCTAATGCTGTCACTGATGTGCCGGGGGTAAGTTTCAGACGCGTTCCTGAAGGCGGCGTTCAGAATTATTCTTTTTTAAATATCTTTTTACCCACTACAGAAAAGGCCGAGCAAGCCCAGAAAGCGCTGTCCGCTGCAGGAATTGACGCATGTTTTTATTGGTTTAAAAACAATTGGCATTACATCAACGGTTGGGAACATTTGTCCCAGGCCAAGAGTATTGCGCCCTTAACCCCAGAAATTAAACAGACGCTTTTAGGACTCCAGTCCAAGGATTTTAGGCAAAGCGATCATTTTATGGGCCGGACTTTGAGCTTTTTGGTCAAACTAGGATGGGATGAAGAAACTTTGAACCATCGGGCTCAAATCATGCGGGATACTCTGCAGAATATCTAGGTAATCGGCGGCACACGTTTTTGTTTGTCCGCTTATTACTTCGGCATTGAGCGCGTTATATACAAGCCTATTAATACGAGATATAGTCGGTTATTTCAAGACCATAACCAATCATTCCTACACGTTTGCTTTGCTCGTGATTCGAAATCAATTTGATTTTGTGTATCCCTAGGTCGTGTAAAATCTGTGCGCCAATTCCAAAATCTTTATTGTCCATGGGCAGTTGTGGGGCTTTGACGATCGTTCCTTCCACTTGAAGAGACTTAAGCTGGGTTAAGCGTCCTAAAACATTCAACGAAGGATTATTTTGGTTAATAAATACCATGGCCCCTAAACCACGGTCATTAATGACTTGGAACATGGCATCGAGGGTTTGATGCGTATCTTGGGTCAGTGAAGCCAAAAGATCATTATTGACCATAGAGGCATTGACCCGCACGGGCACTTCGGTGCTTGGTCCCCAGGAACCTTTGGTAAGGGCTATATGGACTTGATTGTTTGTGGTCTGAAGATAGGCTCGTAGTCTGAAGCGACCAAAGCGGGTTTCGAGTTCAAAGTCTTCCTTCTTTTCAATTAAGGAGTCGTGTTCCATGCGGTAGGCGACAAGATCTTCAATGGAAACAAGTTTTAAATTGAACTGTTTTGCGACCTCGACCAATTGGGGTAAACGGGCCATAGTCCCATCTTCATTCATGATTTCGACGATAACTCCAGCGGGCTGAAACCCAGCAAGCCTGGCAAAATCGATTGCGGCTTCGGTATGTCCGGTGCGGCGTAAAACTCCACCTTCTTTAGCAATCAATGGAAAAATATGCCCCGGGCGGCTTAAATCGTGGGGTTTTGTATCATTGTCGGTTAAGGCCTTAATGGTTTTAGCGCGATCTGATGCTGAAATTCCTGTAGTGACTCCAGATCCGCGTAAGTCGACCGAAATGGTAAATGCGGTTTCCATGGGATCTGTATTGTTGCCCACCATCATGTCAAGCTGTAGACTTTTACAACGCGACTCGGTTAAAGGGGCACAAATGAGTCCACGACCATGAGTGGCCATAAAGTTGATCATCTCAGGGGTAACACATTCGGCTGCTGCCAAAAAATCACCTTCGTTTTCACGATCCTGATCATCCACCACGATAATCACTTCACCCCGCTTTATGGCTGCGATTGCCTCGGGAATCGTATCCAAAACTAGGTCTTGTGGTGGGGTGTTGGTGTTCTGACTCATGCGTCAATTTTTTCTTTGGGTGCAAATATAGGGATTGACCCCGACTATTTCTTTTTGCGCCATTTAAAACGCTGGAAAAAGGCGTCAAAATCAAAAATGCCTTGATCTGTTGTCGCGCGATAAGTCAACCAAATACTCAGGGGAAGCATAATGAAACTGCTGATCCATGTGGCCATAAAAGGATGCATGGTTCCATCTTCAGCGCTATTTTTAGCAAAAATGCCGATAAAATGATAGGTTAAAAACAAGACAATCGCAATAACCATCGGGAGTCCCATACCTCCTTTACGTATGATCGCGCCAAGCGGGGCACCTACGAAAAACAAAATGATGCACGATACGGCTAAAGCAAATTTTTCGTGCAAGGCTATTTCGTGTTTGTTCAGTGTTTTTATCAGCTGCTGGTGATTTTTCTTTTTGGACCCCAGTGCCTGTATTGAGCTTCGGACATTATCTAGGGCTGTCCCGGCAATGCGTACTTGTTGACGAATATCGTAGAGTTCCAAGATCGAGTTAAATTCTGTCTTGTTTTTGATCTGTTTATACGTAGAATCGGCAAATTGAGTAAAACCGCTGCGGAAGTACATATTACCTGTCATTTGCGCGATATCGTCACTAAACACATCAGAGAGGCGATCAATTTCTGGAATTAATTCACCCACATTGTACATATTGTGGTTGTTTAAGTTGTTTTCCTTATCAATGTCTGTATCGTTTAACTCTGTTAGATCTATATGTATGGTGTAGGTCTTAAAGGCGCTTTTGGCGAAGGGTCGATTGATCCGTTCTTTAACCCCATCACTAAGCTGAATATCCTCGTAGTAGTGCCCATTGTTTAAAATCAATGAAAGGGTGTTTGAGTCTTCGGAACTGGCCAGCTCACCAGATTCAGCCATAATTACGGTCGTGTTTTCGCTCGGACTCTCGGGATTCTTTTTGTGAATAATGACTTCTTCTAAATACTGGTCTCGATCTCCGTATTTCTTTTGAACTTTAATATTGAAATCATCCCCAATCGAACTGAACTGTCCAGCGACGATGGCCATAGAGGGACTGACTTGGGCAATATTTCGCCGTAAATTTTGCCATTTATACTCTGAATAGGGTATAACGTTGTTCGCGAATACAAAGGCAATAGCTGAGAGCAATAAAATAAATACTGAAAGACTGCGCATGGCACGCTGAAGTGAAATCCCAGTGGACTTCATAGCGGCGAATTCATATTGCTCAGAGAGGGTTCCAAACACCATCAAAGAGGTGACCAATATGGTCAATGGCAGAACTAGTGGAATTAATTTTGGGGTAAAAAACCACAAAAACTTCAAGATAATTGAAAATGATAAGTCTTTTCCCGCCAGCTCTGAGATATATAACCAGATGGTTTGAAGCACAAAGATGAACATCAAAATAATAAAGACGCTAAAAAACGTCTTTAAAAAACTGGTTAATATATAGCGGTCTAATATTTTCACGGGCCTAGTAAAGCGTGTTGACGTAATAGCCTTGTTCTTGATACTTATTAAGGTCAACTGCAAAATTGTCTGGAGTCAACTTTTGGTTGGGCTTAAATGACTTAACGGTCAAGATAAACTGAGTGCCTTTAGCATCGGTTTGAATGAGCTTATAAATGTGATTGGTGCCGATATCAATACCAAGGAGCATATTTTTAATTTCAGCCTCGCTATCAATGGGATAGAGCTTGACATATTGTATGTTTTTCCCCGCAACTTTTTGCTTGATGTCCCAAGCATAGGTGTATCCCTCTTTATAAAAGGTAAGCAACTTTGAAGGGGTGACACTTTTGTCTTGTTCCGGATCTAAATCGCTCACCGTGAGTTCCAAGTCCTCTGGAGCGATGGTAAAGAGCTTGTCCCCATCAAAAACTCGAGTCATGCCCATCATGCTTAGGCGATAGCGTTCTCCTTTGAGCATCACACTGCCTTGTGTTTTTTGATCGACTTGTTCTTTTTGATTGACTAAATTCCAGGTAAAGTCTATTTCGATATCCTCATAACTGCTGACTTTTTCCGCCACAGCATCCAAAAGTTCTTGCGCCTGCTGGGCGCTTTGGGCTTTTCCGCTGAACGGAATCAAAAGGATTAAGGCCAAAAGAATTCCAAAACGTCGATATTTAGTTTTGTATTTCATTGTCAAGGAGTTTATTTAAAGCGTCCAAATCGGGCACTAAAATTTGTCTGGCTTTACTGCCTTCAAAGGGACCAACGATACCTGCCGCTTCAAGCTGATCAATAATGCGCCCGGCTCGGTTATACCCTAATTTTAATTTGCGCTGCAAAAGTGAGGCCGAGCCCTGTTGGGCTATGACCAATACCTCGGCGGCGTCTCGAAAAAGTGCATCACGCTCATCTATAGAAATATCAAGACTTGTGCCACTTTCTTCTCCCACATATTCCGGCAATAAATGCGCATCGGGATAAGCTTTTTGACCCCCAATAAATTCAGTAATATCGGCAACTTCTGGCGTATCTAAGAAGGCACATTGTAAGCGCACCACGTCATTTCCTTGAGTGTAAAGCATGTCTCCGCGCCCGATCAATTGATCTGCTCCTGAGGTGTCCAATATTGTTCTAGAATCAATTTTACTGGTAACCCTAAACGCAATTCGGGCAGGGAAGTTTGCCTTGATAATTCCAGTAATCACATTAACCGAAGGGCGCTGAGTGGCAATAATTAAATGAATGCCAATAGCACGTGCTAATTGAGCAAGACGCGCGATCGGGGTTTCTACTTCTTTGCCCGCGGTCATGATTAGGTCGGCAAACTCATCAATTACCAAAACGATATAGGGCAGGTAACGATGTCCATCATGGGGGTTGAGCTTACGAGCTTTGAACTTGTCATTGTACTCTTTAATGTTGCGCACCATAGCATCTTTGAGCAAGTCGTAGCGCTGATCCATTTCAATACACAGGGAATTCAGCGTATGGATGACCTTGGTGGTATCGGTAATAATAGCCTCCTCTGTATCGGGTAATTTGGCCAAATAATGACGTTCAATTTTGTTGAAAAGGGTCAATTCTACTTTTTTAGGATCAACCAGAACAAACTTGACCTCAGCAGGGTGTTTTTTATACAAGAGCGAGGCGAGTATGGCATTCAAACCTACAGACTTTCCTTGACCGGTAGCACCGGCCATGAGCAAGTGTGGCATTTTAGCCAAATCGACGACAAAAGTTTCATTGCTAATGGTTTTACCCAGGGCTAGAGGCAACTCCATTTCAGCCTTTTGAAATTTTGGAGAACTGATCACACTGCGCATGGAGACCATTTGGGGTGATTTGTTTGGCACCTCTATCCCAATGGTTCCTTTTCCTGGTATCGGTGCGATAATTCGAATACCCAGCGCAGATAGAGAAAGGGCGATATCGTCTTCTAGATTTTTGATTTTTGAAATTCGAACACCAGCTTCGGGCACGATTTCATATAGCGTCACTGTGGGACCAATGGTGGCTTTGATACTGGCAATCCCGATTGAATAATTGTTTAAGGTATCAATGATTCGTCTTTTGTATTCTTCGAGCTCTTGCTCATCGATGGTGATGCCTTTACCGCCAGAATAATCTTTGAGCAGCTCTATTGAAGGAAATTTAAAGTTTTTCAGTTCTAGAGTAGGGTCGAAGGTGCCAAAATCTTGCACGAGCTGTTCACTAGTGCTCAAAGAAACTTCTTCTTTGGCGGTTTCAATCTCTAGTGCAACGTCATCATCTGAGTCAAAGTTAATCGTAGCAGTTGTCTTTTTTATCTCGGGTTCAGGATCATTATCCGTGTAATTGTTTTCTTGCTCATGGTCATCGCGGTGTCCCTTTGAACGATCCTCATCATTTAAAGCAACCGGCTCTGAAGGCTCATCCGAGTCAAAAGTTACCGTTTGTGGCTGCTCGTCAAAACTTTCAGGACTGGCTTCATGTTCCCGGGTGAGCGCTTGAATTGAATCGTTAGCTTCTGCGACAGCGCCTTTAATTTTACGCGGTCTGTTTTTAATCCATTGAGTTAAGTTATCTGGGGTCCATTTTAGTCTTAAAACCAAATATATTAGCCCAGTAAAGCCTAGGAAAAGGCCTAGGCCCGTAGCCCCCATATAGCCCTGGAGAACATCGCTTATTTCAAAGCCAACTACGCCTCCTAACATGGGTTTGCTGTGTGCAATAAATCCAAAACACAAACTGAGCCATATCATTAAGTATAGGCCCCAGAACCAAAATTTCCTCAAGGGTTTTGTGGCCAAATTAAAAAACAAATAAAGTCCTGAAACTATAAAAAGACCGGCCAAAATAAATGCCGCAAGGCCAAAGCCATTATAGATAAACAAGTGCCCAAGAGTATTGCCGAGATGACTCAAGGAATTATCGGCCGGATTGGCCTTGTCAAAGGTCCCTAGAAGACTTTGATCGCTTTGCCAACTGAGGATATACGAAGCGAAGGAGATGATTAAGGCAACCCCAAAAAAGGTTAAAAACCCTCCTAATAAAACTGATTGTTGACGAGACAAAGTCCAAGATTGGGCTTTAGCCTTTGTTTTAGTAGGTTTTTTCTGCTGTCGTTTAAAAAACATGCCTTAGTTTGAGTAATTACAAATATACAAGGATAGCCATCAGTATACAAGGTGCTGCATATTTAAAACAATCTCAGTTTTTCACTGTAAATGATAATCGCAATAATTAAAGAAATGATTGCGGCAATGGAGACAAAACCTGCTGCCATGTCCTTGATCCGTCCAATCTTTGGATCGAAATCAGGTTGAATAAAATCTGAGATTCTTTCTAATGCCGTATTGATTCCTTCGGCCATGAGCACTAAACCAATAGCTAGCGTTTGTGCAGCCCAAGCCCAAGGCTCTATCTCAAAATACAAACCCATTACAGTGACCCCTAGACCTACAGTGAGTTGAATACGAAAGGCCCGTTCGGCCAATAAAATCGTCATTCCGCGTAGGGCAACTTTAATGGCTTGAACGACACTTTGTTTGGGTCTCATTTATGACAAGGCCTTGAGTGCGCTTTCAAAATCAGGGGCCTGACCAATTTCAGGGACTAATTCTGTGTAAACTATACTGTGATTTGCATCGGTAACCACAACGGCCCGAGCATGTAGTCCTGCGAAGGCTCCCGATTCAATTTCGACACCATAATCTTGTCCAAATTTCCCTGTTTTAAAGTCACTTAAGACTTCAACATCTTCAATACCATCGGCGCCACAAAAACGAGCTTGCGCAAATGGAAGATCTCTTGAAATACACAAAATAACCGTATCAGGATATTTGCTGGCATGCTCGTTAAATGTGCGTACCGATGCACTACAAACTCCAGTGTCAACACTTGGAAAAATATTCAATACGAGCTTTTTACCCTCAAAATCTTTGAGATGAACTGTATTTAAATCTTTAGTGATTAATGAGAAATCAGGACATTTTTCTCCTAATTCAGGAAGACTGCCATTGGTGAATGTTGGGGTGCCCCCGAGGGTTATGTTTGCCATAGTTTTTTCTTTTTTACTGTTTTTTTTCTTTTTTCTTGTTCTTGGATGATATTCAGTCACATTATTTTGCGTGAGTAATTTGTCTAATTTTTATACGAAACGCAGCGAACAGTAGGGTCATAAACGGACTGATCCAATTGAAAATTGCATAACCCGCATAAGACAAGGTGTCCACGCCGAGCACCCCGCTTTGATAGGCCCCACAAGTATTCCAAGGAATCAATGCCGAGGTAACCGTACCGCTGTCTTCTAAAGTCCTTGAGAGATTTTCAGGGGCTAAGCCCTTTTCTTTGTAGGCCTTGGCATACATTTTACCAGGCACTACAATGGCCAAGTATTGATCACTCGCGGCAATATTGATGGCCAAACAACTGGCAACCGTACTGGCAAACAAGCCAAAGGTGGTATGGAAAAGTTTAAGTAAGGCTTCTGAAATACTGGATAAAGCCCCGATCGCCTCCATTATTCCGCCAAAAACCATTGCGCAAATAATCAACCAAATGGTACCGAGCATCCCAGCCATGCCACTAGAAGTGAACAAATCATTAAGCGGAGCATAGGTGGTCGGAATTTCTATAGCTACTGTGATGGCGTTCATTAGACCCTTATAGGCGGTAACCATATCGAGGTCTTTGCCGCCACCAATTAAAACAACCAATTCGGGTTGTGTCCACAAAGCAGCCGCCGCAGCGAGAAGCGTACCGGTAAATAAAGCGATAAGGGGGACGACTTTTTTGACAATCATAAAAATAACCAGCGCAGGTACCACAAATAACCATGGACTTACCATAAATGCCGTATCAATCGCGGCAAGCATTTCTGATGTTTGCGATTCGCCCTGAGGATCAAGGGTCAGTCCTAAAATTCCGAAAAATATAAGGGTGATTACAAAACTCGGTATCGTAGTGTAGGTCATGTATTTAATATGGGTAAACAAATCGGTTCCAGCCATGGCTGGCGCTAAATTTGTCGTATCGCTCATAGGGGAGAGCTTGTCCCCAAAATAGGCTCCAGAAATTACCGCTCCGGCCGCCATTCCGGCATCTATTCCAAGGGCGTTTGCAATACCAATCATCGCAATTCCTACTGTTGCAGAAGTCGTCCAACTACTGCCCGTAGCAATAGAAATAATGGCACAGATAACCACCGTAGACAGTAAAAAAATAGAAGGTTTTAAAAGGCTTAACCCATAGTAAATCATCGTGGGGATGATGCCACTGAGCAGCCAAGTCCCCGCCAAGGCACCCACCATGAGTAAAATTAGAATAGCCCCTGTGGTACTTTTTATATTTTCAGCGACTTCATCGATCATTTTGTCAAAAGAAATGCCGTTGTACACTCCAACTATAGCAGCCACAGCACCACCTACAAGCAATAAAAACTGATTACTCCCACTTAAGGCGTCGTCTCCAAAGGCATAGATCACATTGAAAAACAACAAAGCAACCAAAACAAATACCGGGACTAAAGCTTGAATTATGGGTAATTTAAGGCGTGGCTCTTTTGAATCTTCTTTAAGGCTCATAGGTAAAATTGTTGCATGTGTAATGTTACGATTTTGCTTATGACTTTGCAAATTATAGGGTGGATTCATAAATCCTCACATGGCTTATTTGTACTTATTCTATATGAAGCCTTGCTTTGCAACTCAGGACTCCCGCACAACAGTCATTTTAATTATGTTTTTCACACCAAGTTCTTTATCCGTCGGGAAATCATTGCCTGTAGTTTTATTCTATACGCTTGTTTTACTGAAGTTCTGTGGGCACAAGTAGGCATAGGGACCATACATCTGGATCCTAGTGCAATTTTAGACATCTCCAGTCCAAATCAAGGGGTTTTGCTGCCTCGAGTTGAACTTAAAGATCAGACCAAATGGGGTTTGAATAGCCTCCACGAGGCCGCTGAAGGACTCATGGCGTATCATACCGCAGATAGTTTGTTCGGGGGGCGTGGACTTTATATTTTTGATGGAGGGTCATGGCGAGGATTGGCTTATAAGCGTCCTGATTATGAGCAATGGCAATGGACAAACTCAGGGCTACAATATGCCGCAGGTGGGGTTTATATTGGGGCAAATGCCGCCACCAATAACGACCTTTGGCTGAGTCGCCGTTTAATTGACTGGGACAATGGCAATTATTATGTGGACCCCGCAGCGGGATCCGTCCTTAACGAAATAAAACTCGATCCGGGCTCGACCTCGGATACCAGTCAATTTTGGGACCGCTCAGACACAGGATTTTTTGCGCCTAACCCCGGATCAATAGGGCTTTCTGTGTCTGGTATTTTGCGCTGGTATTTAAGTTCAGATGGGCGCTTAGGCCTAAACACAGCAGACCCGCAGGCCGATTTGGATGTAAACGGAAGTTTTAAACTGGGCACAGAAGGCAGCGTTATACAGGGCGTAAAGCGATTTAGTCAAATTTATATCATCCCTTATGATTGGGCACAAGATTCCTGGACTTTAGAAATTGATGAAGCGACTCTTGCGGTTATGAATATCCCTTTATCCGCCAACATACACGGTCAAATTCGGGGCGCTCTTTCCCGACAACTCATGGTACTGAGTCAAGGTATAGATGATCAGGGTTTTCACCTTACCCTTTCAGGTATTAATCCAAACTTAGAGGGACAATCTCTGGAATTATATTTTTTGGTTGTCTATTGATTCAATCAACTCAAAATATGTTGTCATAAATAACTTAAGACAAAACACCTACCTCTATCATACACTGACGCATCATTTGATAGGTGCGCTCGATGTCGTTATCGAGTCCAATTGAAAAACGAATCAGTCCATCGGTCAGTCCCATTTCGGCTTGTTCTTGTAGAGGAATCTCGGAAGACGTAGAACTGCCCGGTGCGCTGAATAAGGTTTTGTAAAATCCTAAACTCACCGCCAGGTAGCCTAAGTTGCGTTCTTGCATAAGCTCCATGAGCTTATTTGCGGTTTCAAGATTTCCAGCGTCAATAGTGAGCATACCGCCGTAGCCGTACTCAGGATTCATCATGCAGCTAAATAAGGTATGGCTCGGATGACTCTTTAGTCCAGGATAAACGGTCTTTAGTCCATCGGCCTCAAACTTTTGAGCGAGATACATGGCGTTATGACTGTGCTGTTTGATGCGGATGTGAAGGGTTCTGAGATTTTTTAAAATAGAGGCCGCACGCAGACTGTCCATACTCGCCCCCAAGAGCATGCAGGCCCCGTCATTCACGTTGCGCAGTTGATCGATAAATTCTTGAGTGCCGCAGATCACGCCGCCCATAGTATCACTGCTTCCGTTAATAAATTTGGTCAAGCTATGCATTACAATATCAGCACCGAGTTTATACGGAGCAATACTTAAAGGAGCAAAGGTATTGTCAACCATCAGCACCAGTCCATGTTTCTTGGCCAGGCTAGATAATGCGGTGATGTCAGCCACTTCCAAAAGAGGATTGCTCACACTCTCACAATAAAGTACTTTTGTGTTGGGTTTTATCGCTTGTTCTACCGTCTCTAGATTGGTAATGTCTACAAAACTTGTTTCAATACCCAGGCGAGGGGTGAAGTTCTTTAAAAAAGCATAGGTCCCCCCGTAAATAGTGCGGCTCGAGACAATATGGTCTCCTTGACCGCAATACTGTAGCAATGCAGGTGTGATCGCGCCCATCCCGGTCGCCGCAACCGTGGCTGTTTCTGTTCCTTCCATGGCGGCTAGGGCTTGTCCCAGGTAAAGGTTAGACGGAGTACTGTGTCGCGAATACAAATAACAGCCTTCTGCATTGCCTTCAAAGGTGTCAAACATGGTTTTGGCCGATAAAAAGGTATAAGTCGATGAGTCTGAAATACTCGGGTTTACCCCTCCAAATTCTCCAAAATATTGAAGGTCTTGTATATTGTTTGCTGGATTAAAGGACATAGTATAGGTTTTTATCAAATCTATAAAATGATGTATTTAATAACAATATGACTTGTATTATTTAGAAAATTAATTGATTAATTAGTATTTATATAGAAATAATTTCTAAAATGGTATTTTTGAAGAATTAACATTAGAATATTTTTTGGTCATGACTTTTGATTCGGCAGATTTAATATTACTCGAGGCCTTACAGACTGATTGTAAGCAAACCCATAAACAACTGGCATTAAAGATCGATTTATCGGTCACCGCCGTACACGAGCGCATCAAGAAATTAGAACGTCATGGAATAATCAAACAATATGTGGCTTTACTCGATCCGGAACAAATCGCCCTGGGATTTATGGTGTTTTGTCACGTAAAGCTGGTCCAGCATGCCAAATCCTCCTTAAGTGCTTTTGAATCAGACATTATGGATCTTACTGAGGTCGTAGAATGTTTTCATGTGTCGGGTTCTTATGATTACCTGCTCAAGGTGATGGTTCGCGATATGGTTCATTTTCGTTCTTTTTTAGTCAACAAACTGACCAGTTTGAAATCGATCGCGAGCACTGAAAGTTCCTTTGTGATTACGCAGGTCCAAAACACAACCAAACTCATGCCGGCCTAGACCCTAATAGTGTTTAAAATTTCTTTAGTCAGCATTGGCTTTTGCTGCCTAGTGTCGTAACTTTACACCAGTTTAAATTAAAACACAATACAATGAGTAATTACGATGTAGTGGTAATTGGTTCAGGTCCTGGAGGCTACGTATCAGCGATACGATGCGCCCAATTAGGTATGAAAACAGCTTTGGTTGAAAAATACGATACTTTGGGAGGGACGTGTCTCAACGTGGGATGTATTCCAAGTAAGGCCCTTTTAGATTCCTCTCATCATTATGAAGACACTCAAAATCACCTCGAAGAACACGGTATTGAGGTTCAAGGCTCGGTTACTTTTAATTTGGCCAAGATGATGGAGCGCAAGTCTGGTGTGGTGTCTCAAACCACCAAAGGCATCGATTTTCTCATGGATAAGAATAAAATAGACGTGTTGCACGGGGTAGGTCAGTTTGAAGACAAAAATACCCTCACGGTCCATGGCAAAGAAAAACAAACGCTTTCAGCCAAACACTTTATCATTGCAACGGGGAGCAAACCAGCAAGTCTTCCTTTTATCAATATTGATAAAAAGCGCGTGATTACCTCTACAGAAGCGCTTTCTATGACTGAAGTGCCAAAGCACTTAGTAATTATTGGGGGTGGCGTTATTGGTTTAGAGCTGGGTCAGGTTTACCGTAGACTCGGAGCAGAAGTTTCTGTAGTAGAGTATATGGATCGAATCATTCCCACTATGGATGGGGCTCAAAGTAAAGAACTCACCAAAGTACTCAAGAAACAAGGCGTTAAATTCTTCTTATCTCATCAAGTGCAAGGGGTTTCTGCAGAGAATGATCAGGTTACGGTAACCGCGCTCGATAAAAAAGGTCAAGAAGTACAGTTCACCGGGGATTATTGTCTTGTAAGTGTGGGGCGTAAACCTTACACAGAAGGACTCGGCCTAGATAAAGCAGGCGTAGCGGTGAATGAACGTGGTCAAGTTCAGGTCAATGACCATTTGCAAACCAATATCCCACACATTTACGCCATCGGTGATGTGGTGCGTGGCGCTATGCTCGCGCACAAAGCTGAAGAAGAAGGCGTCATGGTTGCAGAACTTATCGCTGGTCAAAAACCACATATCAATTATAATTTAATCCCAGGGGTGGTCTATACTTGGCCAGAAGTCGCTTCAGTGGGTCAGACAGAAGAACAATTGATCGCTAGTGGAGTGGCTTACAAAAGTGGTCAGTTTCCTATGCGTGCCCTCGGGCGCTCAAGAGCAAGTGGTGACCTCGAAGGATTTGTAAAAATCCTAAGTGATGCCCAAACCGATGAGTTACTCGGAGTGCATATGGTCGGCGCACGCGTTGCCGATTTAATTGCAGAGGCGGTAACCGCTATGGAATTTAGAGCGAGCGCAGAGGATTTGGCCCGTATGAGTCACGCCCATCCAACTTACGCTGAGGCGGTTAAAGAAGCTGCTTTGGCGGCTACTGAAAACCGACCATTGCATATATAATCAGTGATTCGGCGCGAACGCTTTACTTTTGAATTTTCTTCGAGCCAAAGGCTCATAAAGGCCTTGTTTACCTTTGGTTCCAATCAAGGGGACTCAGGTGTGAAGTTGTTCTTAGATGGGAACGCTCATCAAGATCCCTATAAATCCTTTGATGCATTATTGGCATTAGACCCAGCAAACACCTTTAATATTGAGCATGCCGTTTTTGGGGACTGGGAGCGCCTTAATGCATGGCAAAAAGACCAAAAGGACTGGTGTTTTGGTCATATAGCCTACGATTTCAAAAATGCCGAAGAAAATTTGCAGTCGCAAAATCCGGATTTCATTGGTTTTCCCGAGGCTCAATTTTTTGTGCCTTCCAGATTGCTTTTGGTGTGCCAGAATACCCTGATCGGCCTATATCTGCAGGATAAAGCCCAGCATTGGAGTCAGGATCTGCAACAGATTCAAAAACTTTATCAAGATATATTACCCCAGGAATTAGATAACAAAGACCGATGTTCCTCAAACGATGATGCCTTTGGTGGTAATTCTGGAATCGAATTAAAAGGGCGCTGGAGCAAAAAACAATACTCAGAGAAATTTGAACAAATCCAAAAACATATTCAGCGAGGAGATATCTACGAAACTAATTTCTGTCAAGAATTCTATCGTGAAAATATTCCTCTGGATCCGGTTACTTTATTTAAAAAGCTCAACGCCTTTTCAAAGGCGCCATTTTCGGCGTTTTATCAAGTGAATCATTGTTTTGCTCTTTGTGCTTCTCCCGAGCGCTATCTAACTAAAAAGGGCAAAGCGCTTATTTCGCAGCCGATAAAAGGGACACTCAAACGCCTAAGTGACCCCGAAAAAGATCAAATTGCGGTTGATGACTTTGTCCAAAACCCAAAGGAACGTCGCGAAAACATTATGATTACCGATTTGTTGCGCAATGACCTGTCGAGAGTGGCCGCGCGCGATAGTGTGTGCGTAAAAGAATTATGCGCCTTAAAATCCTATGCTCATGTACATCAAATGGTCACTACGGTAACGGCTGAGTTAAAAGAAGGACTCGACCCCGTTGAGGCCCTAAGAACAACCTTCCCTATGGGCAGTATGACCGGCGTACCCAAGATTAGAGCCTTGCAACTGATGGAAGATTTTGAGGCACATAAACGAGGCCTGTATAGTGGCACCATAGGTTATTTTACCCCCGAAGGAGATTTTGATTTTAACGTGGTGATCCGTACACTGCTCTATAACCAGAAAACTCAGTATTTAAGTTTGAGCGTTGGGGGTGCGTTAACCAGCAGTGCCAATGCCCAGGACGAGTATCAAGAATGCTTGCTTAAAGCCGAGTCTCTTCGTACAGTGCTCAGTCGTGGATAATCCTTATTTTAGAGCCGCTAAAGTCAACGCAATTTTAAATTTGCATTGACGGCTATAAAAAAATCATGGAACAAAATTTTGCCACGCATTGTGACCGCGAATTCAGTTGGGACCCCAACCGACCGCTCGTTGTCGCTTGCAGCGGAGGCTTGGATAGCGTGGTGCTGACGCATTTGATGCATAATTACCATGGGAATTTGATCCTAGCGCATATGAATTATGGCTTACGCGGGGTGGATAGCGATCAAGATGAGGCCTTTGTCGCCGCATTGGGCGCCGAACTGGGGTATGAAGTGGTCATCGAAAGCGTCGATCCTAATTCGGTAAAAAATGAAGCAGGGATGTCGCTGCAGATGAAAGCCCGCGAATTGCGCTATGCATTTTTTGAACACGTCATGCTCAGTCGAGGTGCTCAAGGGGTGCTGACCGCCCATCATGCGGACGACAATCTAGAGACATTTTTAATTAATTTATCCAGAAGCACCGGGCTTAAAGGACTTACGGGAATTAAGTCAATCGCGCGGGACCTATATCGACCGTTGTTGCCTTTTAAGCGATCTGAAATATTGGCCTTTGCTCAAAATAGGGCCTATAATTGGCGTGAAGATCTGTCTAATCAAAGCGATGATTACCAGCGCAATATAATTCGTCATCATATAAGTCCAGGTTTTGATAAACTCGAGCGCCCATGGGATCAAAGTCTTAGGCAAACCCAGGAGTATCTCGATCAAGCCCAAACCCTTTTGCAAGATTATCTAGATCAAGTTTCTGCACAGGTAATCACACAGACTGAGGATGGCATTTGTCTTGATTTAAAGGCATTATCCGCTTATCCTAACACCAGTGTTTTACTCACAGGCTTGTGCCGGGAATACGGGCTCAAAGCGGGGCAGGATGTGGGCCAGCTCGCTCAGGCACAGAGCGGGGCACGAATTTATACCCAAACGCACGAATTACTTAAAGACCGCGGGGTGATTTTAATCAATGCTTTGGTGCATCAAAAGGAAGTAAATCAAGAACACAATCCAACTGATAAGACCAATGCGTTCAATCAAAATGTGGTAAGCCAAAGGGTTGATGATGGAGACCAATGGTTTATTTTGGATAGAGAGGGAAGGCAAACTGGGCCGCAACAAAGTCCCGTAAACTTCAGTTTTGAACAGGTTGAGGGCATTACAGACTCAGGGCCTAATGTTATTTTTGTGCCGACTCAGATGCTTGTCTTTCCCTTAAGACTACGTCGTTGGCAAAAAGGCGATATTTTTTACCCCTTTGGTGGTCCAGGAAAAAAGAAAATAAGTAAGTATTTTAAAGATGAACGATTATCTTTAGTCCGCAAAAATAAAATCTGGCTTTTGGAGTGCGAAAATCGCATTATGTGGGTGGTCGGTTTGCGGGCCGATGAGCGCTTTCGCGTTACGGATCAGTGTCGAGAAATCACTAAAATCACCTGGCTAAAAGGAGATTAAATTACAAACAACATGCAACTAACCACCAACGAATAATTGATTTAACATGAGATTAAAATTTTTGTTTTTACTGAGCATTTTCGCGATCACCTTATCGGTAAGTGCCCAAGAATTCATCAATCCAGTACAATGGTCTGTCTCGGTAGTGCCCACCGACCAGGGACACAATTTAGTCATGTCCGCGAAAATAGATCAGGGATGGCACCTTTACAGTCAAACACAATTTGGAGACGAATTTGAAGGTCCTATTCGTACAGAGTTTTATTACAACGCATCAGATTCTACCTATGTATTGCAAGGCCCAACTCAAGAACCGGAGGTGGAGCCCGTTTACGATCCTGTTTTTGAGCTCGATGTTATTTATTTTGAGCACGAAGTAAGCTTTGTTCAGCCTATTAAAATTATTAATGCTCAAGGAAATACCTTAACCGCTGAGGTGTATTACTCTGTTTGTGATGCAGAGAAATGCTTGCCACCAGACACAAAAACATTTACGTTAAACCTTGCGACTATGGATTTAGTGCAGCAAGAACTTGTGCTTACAGAGCGCGATATGCGCTTATCTCAGGCCCTAGAATTGGACTTAAAAGGTCAAGAAAATTACACCCCAGAGGAGGAAGAGCAACAAGGATTAGGGACCATATTCTTTTTAGGTTTTATCGGTGGATTACTTGCATTGCTTACTCCATGTGTATTTCCTATGATTCCATTGACCGTTTCATTTTTCACAAAAAGTGCAAAGAATAAGGCCACAGGGACCATTAAAGCGATTACTTACGGCGCATTTATCTTTTTGATCTATGTTCTTTTGAGTATTCCTTTTCACTTACTGGATTCAGTTCAACCTGAAATTCTCAATAATATTTCTACCAATGTTTACCTAAACGTGGCATTTTTTGTGATTTTTATCGCTTTTGCCTTTTCGTTTTTTGGGTATTATGAACTGACCTTACCTCAGAGCTGGAGCGCCAAAATGGACGACAAAGCGAATCAGGTCGGGGGCTATGTGGGGATCTTCTTTATGGCTTTAACCTTGGCTATCGTTTCGTTTTCCTGTACCGGGCCGATTCTAGGATCGCTTCTTGGTGGATCGCTTACCAGTGATGGAGGCGCCATTCAGCTTACCGCTGGGATGGGAGGATTTGGTTTGGCCTTGGCTTTACCATTTGCCCTTTTTGCTCTATTTCCAAATTGGCTTAATGCCCTGCCTAAAAGTGGGGGATGGCTGAATACCGTAAAAGTCGTACTCGGGTTTTTAGAGGTGGCTTTGGCGTTTAAATTCTTGTCTAATGCAGACCTTGTAGAGCATTGGGGATTGATTAAGCGTGAACTTTTTATAGGGATTTGGATGGTTTGTGCCGCTGGGATTGCGCTGTATCTTTTTGGATTCATCCGTTTTCCACATGATGTTCCAAAAGGACAAAAAATATCCAAAGGAAACTGGACCTTTGGTTTGTTAAGTGTGGCTGCGTTTATCTATCTCGCTCCAGGGCTAACCAATACGCCCGCAGCAAATCTCAAGCTATTGAGTGGATTTCCACCCCCGCTTTTCTACAGTTATTACGACAAAGGAAGTAGTGCTCCTCTTGGGCTTGAAGCATACAAAGACTTTGATCAAGGCATGGCCGCTGCAAAAGCTTCTGGTAAACCCCTAATGATTGATTTTACAGGATGGGCTTGTGTCAATTGTCGAAAAATGGAAGAGCAGGTCTGGAGTACTCCAGAGGTTTTTGAGTTGCTCTCCAATGAGTATGTCCTGGTGTCGCTTTATGTGGACGATCGCAAAACGCTTTCGGCTGAAGAGCAATTTAGTTATGCTCAGCCCAATGGACGCATTAAAAAACTTAAAACCGTTGGGGATAAATGGGCGACCTTTCAAACCATAAATTTCAAAAACAACTCACAGCCTTATTATATACTGTTAGATGAAAATCTAAATATGCTCAACCGCCCCGTGGGTTATACCCCTGATGTTGATGAATATACCCAGTGGCTAACAGAAGGCTTAGAAGAATTTCAAAGCACGCATCACGGGGCAGAATAAACTCGTGACAAGGGTTTTATAACCAAAAAAATATTCCTCGAGCGTGAACTAAAGGATGATTGACAATAGGAGTGTGGATATGAATAACGAAAAGCAACTAGGGGTAATTTTTGATTTGGACGGCGTTATTGTCGATACGGCTAAGCATCATTTTGTGGCCTGGCAGCAGTTGGCGCAATCTCAAGGTTGGTCTTTTACCATTCAAGATAACGAGCAACTCAAAGGCCTGAGCCGCGTCAGAAGCCTTGAGCTGATCCTTGAGTGGAATAAGGCCCAAATTAGCCCAGAGGTTTTTGATCGATTGCTCATTGAGAAAAACGAGCGCTACTTGAACATGATTGCCGATATGGACGCTTCAGAGCTGCTCCCTGACGTGCAGCGCGTTTTGCAGAAATTTAAAAAACATGGGTGCAAAATTGCTTTAGGTTCGGCGAGCAAAAATGCGCGGCCAATTTTAGATAAAATTGAGCTCACGCCGTATTTCGATGTCATTGTCGATGGGACTAATGTGAGTAAGGCCAAACCAGATCCAGAGGTCTTTCTTCAGGCGGCAAATCAACTTGGGATAGCCCCAAAAGACTGTGTCGTATTTGAAGATGCTGTGGCTGGAATTCAAGCCGCAAAGGCTGCGGGTATGCGCGCCTTTGGTATTGGTGACCCTGAATTGTTGACCCAGGCTGATCGCGTTTTTAACGATTTCACCCAGCTAGACGACCCTTATATAGAACAAAATATTATTGGTTAATGAATATCAATTACATCAAAGCAGACCCTTGGTGTTTAATCGAACAAGGTTTTGATCCCAAACATGTTGAACCCTCCGAAAGCCTATTTTCTCTGGGAAATGGAGCTATGGGGCAGCGCGCCAATTTTGAAGAACAATACAGTGGTACCACGTTTCAAGGCAGCTATATTGCAGGGGTCTACTATCCAGACAAAACACGGGTTGGCTGGTGGAAGAACGGTTACCCAGAATATTTTGCCAAAGTACTCAATGCACCAAATTGGATTGGAATTGATGTGTTTGTCGATGGCCAGCCTCTTGATTTAAACACCCTTGAAGTGCTCGATTTTCAGCGGGTACTCAACATGAAGACTGGCCTTTATCAGCGTGATTTTAAAGTAAAATTACCCACAGGGGTTATTATTTCAGTAAAAGCCCGTCGATTTTTGAGCTTTAAAACTCCGGAGCTAGGGGCTATTGATTATCAGATTACTTTATTGGAGAATCAGGAATCAGTAAGCGCCCGAGCAGAAAATGAATCTAAAGCTTCGGTGGAAATTACCGTAAAACCATATATCGATGCAGGCATAAAGAATCGAGATAGCAATTGGGATGATCCCTTTTGGGCCGTTACTGATTTGAGCCATGAAGACGACTCAGGTTTTATTTTGGCCCATACCCTAAAGACTGAGTTTGCGACCTGCACTTATATGTCTTCTCAAGTCACTCATAATGGTCGAAATATTGATTTAACCACTCAAACACAAGGAGACAAGCGCATTGAAAGTTGCGCCACAGTATCATTAGAGCTAGGAGAATCTATAATTGTGAACAAATTTGGTGGCTATACAGTAGACTTATATCATTCAAAGTCTGAACTTATTGCTGCGGCAAAAGCCCACATAAGCCGAGCAAAAGAGCAAGGTTTTGAAGCCTTACTCAAGGAACAAGAACAGGCCTGGTCTCAAATATGGCAGAGCGCAGACATTACTATTGAAGGTGATATTCCTGCCCAGCAGGCCATCCGTTTTAATATTTTTCAGCTTAACCAAACTTATTCTGGTCAGGATGCGCGTCTGAATATTGGTCCGAAAGGGTTTACCGGTGAAAAATACGGAGGAAGCACGTACTGGGACACCGAGGCCTATTGTTTGCCTTTTTATATGGCTACTAAAAACCAAGAAGTGGCCCGTAACCTTTTGACGTATCGTTATAAGCAATTAGATAAGGCCATAGAAAATGCGGCCAAACTTGGGTTTCATTCAGGGGCAGCACTTTATCCAATGGTAACCATGAATGGAGAGGAATGTCACAATGAATGGGAGATTACCTTTGAGGAAATTCATCGAAATGGCGCCATTGCCTTTGCTATTTTTAATTACGAACGCTACACACAAGACCGCACTTACCTCCCTGAAATGGGTCTAGAGGTGCTGATTGGCATAGCGCGATTTTGGGCACAAAGAGCGAGTTTAAGTCCGGCCAAAGGACAGTACGTTATCTTAGGCGTGACGGGACCCAATGAGTACGAAAGCAACGTCAATAATAATTGGTACACCAATTATATGGCTACGTGGTGTTTAAAATATGCCGCAAAGATGGCGCGTCGTACCCAGGAACAAAGCCCAAAGGATTATTATCGTATCGTTTCAAAAACAAATCTTGGGGAACAGGAGTTAACCCTTTGGCAAGCCATAGCGGCCGATATGTATTATCCGTATTATCAAGATTTGGACATTTATCTGCAGCAAGATGGTTTTTTAGATAAAGACCTCACCCCAGTGGATCAAATTCCAAAAAGACAAAGACCGATCAATCAGCATTGGTCTTGGGACCTCATATTGCGTTCACCCTATATTAAACAAGCGGACGTCTTACAGGGTTTCTATTTCTTCGAAGAAGATTTTGATCGTGAGTCCTTGGCACGTCACTTTGATTTTTATGAGCCCCTAACGGTGCATGAGTCTTCGCTATCTCCTTGTGTGCATAGTATATTGGCGGCGAAACTCGATAAAATGGACCAAGCTTATGCCTTTTATCTGCGTACCGCTCGTCTGGACTTAGATGACTATAATCACGAGGTCCATGAAGGATGTCACATTACCTCAATGGCCGGAACATGGATGAGTATTGTGGAAGGTTTTGGCGGTATGCGCGTGATAGATGGCACCCTTAGTTTTGACCCAAAACTGCCAGAGGCGTGGGAGGCATTCACCTTTAAAATTAATTTTAGAGAACGCGTTTTAAAAGTTAATGTAGGTCGGGATAAAACCACTATTACACGCGAGCAAGGCCCTGAATTAAGGGTAAAACTCTCTGGGACTGAAATAGATGTTTAAGAAATATATAAAAACCATGAATCGATTATCCGTATTAAGCTCGATTATTTTCCTCTTGGTGCTGCTGAGCTGTCAGAGTAATAACGAGAAGCAGAAAGAGTCGCTTTCGGCAAATGAGCCAATCCCATATTTTAATTGGGAAGGCGCTACGATATATTTTATGCTGACCGACCGATTTAATAATGGCGATCCCACTAATGATGTAAATTTTGAGCGCACTGAGCCCACGGCAGTTTTACGCGGTTTTGAAGGCGGAGATTTAGCCGGGGTCACTCAAAAAATTGAATCTGGTTATTTTAATGATTTAGGGGTGAACGCCATATGGTTGACCCCGCTAGTCGAGCAAATACATGCAGGAACAGACGAGGGCACGGGATTTACCTACGGATATCACGGCTATTGGGCCAAAGATTGGACGGTTTTAGATCCTAATTTTGGTACGCACCAAGAATTAAAGACCATGATAGAGACCGCACATAAGCGTGGAATTCGGGTGCTGCTCGATGCGGTAGTGAATCACCATGGACCAGAGACGCCTCAGGACGGGATTTGGCCAGAGGATTGGGTGCGTCGTTGGCCGACCTGTACTCATGACTCATATGCCGCAACCACTGCTTGTAATTTGGTTGAAAACCTACCTGATGTTTTAACTGAGAGCAATCAAGAGGTAGCCTTACCGCCACAACTCGTTGCAAAATGGAAACAAGAGGGCCGACTCAAGCAAGAACAAGCTGAGCTCGATGCGTTCTTTGAGCGTACAGGATATCCGCGAGCGCCGCGCTTTTACATTATGAAGTGGCTCAGCGATTATGTCAGTGAATACGGGATTGATGGCTTTAGGGTTGATACGGCTAAACATACCGAAGCATCGGTTTGGGAAGAATTTAGAGTCATTTGTAATTCTTCATTCGCTCAGTGGAAAGAAGAGCATCCTGAATCTGTCTTGGATGAAACGCCTTTTTATTTGGTGGGTGAGGTCTATTCATACGACCTACACCATCTACGGGAGCACGATTTCGGGGACCGCAAAGAAGATTTTTTTAACAATAGTTTCGACGCTTTAATTAACTTCCATATCAAAGGCACACAGGATATGAGCCTTGAGGCGCTTTACAGCGATTACAGCAATATTCTAAATGGGCCTATGGACGGTTTCGGCACCCTTAATTTTATGAGTTCCCATGATGATGGGTCTCCATTTGACAAGGCGCGCAAGAATCCCTACGAAACAGCCAGAAGGCTTTTACTGGCGCCGGGAACAGCACAAATTTATTACGGCGATGAGCTTTCTAGGCCTTTAATTATTGAGGGCACTCAAGGAGATGCGACTTTACGCTCCTTCATGAATTGGGATGATCTAGAAAACAATGCACAAACCGCCAAAATTCTAAATTATTGGCAAAGATTAGGACAGTTCCGAGCACGCCATATGGCTATTGGTGCTGGTATTCATCAGCAGATTTCACAAGCCCCTTATACTTTTTCACGAGTATTTAACGATAAAAGACATTCAGATCAAGTCGTTGTGGCTGTGCTCAGTGATACTGATATTAAAATGGCGCGAGAAGGATTGCGTATTGACCTAGGTGGCATATTTGCCGAAGGCGCTCAGCTTCGGGATGCATTTACCGGTCAGGAATACAGCGTAACTGATGGCGGGGTGTACTTGACGTTATTTGAAGACGTGATTCTTTTAGAGTCAGTACTTTAGCCAATATTGCTAGACTTGTAATTAGAACTAATCCGAAAACGTTATCGTTGTGTTATCGGTTTGTTATGTGGATGGAATCATTTAATTTAGCGCGGCTTAACCCAAAAGCATGAAAAAAATAGCTGTACTGACCAGTGGGGGCGATGCTCCCGGAATGAATGCCGCAATTCGTGCGGTAGTGCGTGCTTGCGCTTTTAATCAGTTAGAATGTGTCGGTGTTTTTCGCGGCTTACAAGGCCTGATTGAGGGGGATTTTAAGGAAATGGGACCACGTTCTGTTAAGAACATTATCAATCGTGGAGGAACTATTTTAAAGTCAGCCCGCTCTAAAGAATTTCGCACCTCTGAAGGACGTGCAAAAGCCTACGCCCAATTACAGCAGGCTGGAGTAGATGCTTTGGTGGTCATTGGTGGCGATGGAACCTTTACAGGGGCGAGTGTTTTTATGTCTGAGTACGACATCCCGATTGTGGGACTTCCTGGGACTATTGACAATGACATTAACGGAACGGACTACACCATAGGCTATGACACGGCGCTAAACACCGTAGTAGAGGCTATCGATAAGATTCGCGATACGGCAAACTCCCATAACCGTCTCTTTTTGATTGAAGTCATGGGGCGTGATGCAGGAGATATCGCGTTAAATGCTGGCATTGGCGCAGGAGCTGAAGAGATTTTAATCCCAGAACAAAATTTAGGGCGTGAGCGCTTAATTAATTCGCTTAAACGCAGTAAGAAAAGTGGTAAGTCCAGCAGTATTGTCGTCGTGGCCGAAGGGGATCAAAGTGGTAAAAACATATTTGAACTTGCGGAATACGTTCGTGAAAACTTAGACGACTACGAAGTCAAGGTGACGGTATTGGGGCATATACAGCGCGGGGGCTCTCCGAGTTGTTATGATCGTGTACTGGCCAGCAGACTCGGGGTCGGAGCTATTGATGCTTTGCTCGCAGGTGCGCGCGGGGTCATGATTGGCGTGGCAAACAACAAAGTAGTAACTGTGCCTTTTGAAGAAGCTATCAAAGGGGACAATGAGATAGATTTAGATTTAATTCGAGTAGCAGACATAACGTCTGTTTAATTTCAAAAATTGACTATGACAAAAATTGGTATTAACGGTTTCGGCCGAATTGGTAGAATCGCTTTTAGAATTGCAGCGGCAAATGAAAATGTAGAAGTAGTGGGGATTAATGACCTACTAGATGTAGATCATTTGGCGTATTTGCTAAAATATGACTCAGTTCATGGAAAATTTAACGGAACTGTTGATGTGGTCGGTGGAAACCTTGTGGTGAATGGTAAAACTATCCGAATCACTGCTGAACGCAATCCTGAAGATTTGAAGTGGGATGAAGTTGGTGCTGATATCGTTATGGATTGTACCGGGATTTTTACCACTTTAGATAAAGCCGGTCTTCACCTTAAAGCTGGGGCGCGCAAAGTAGTAATTTCTGCGCCATCTGCCGATGCACCAATGTTTGTGATGGGTGTGAATCACCAAAACGTTAAAGCTGAGGACACGGTTGTTTCAAATGCCTCATGTACCACAAACTGTTTGGCGCCACTGGCCAAAGTAATTGACGATGAGTTTGGTCTTGTTGAGGGCTTAATGACTACTGTTCATGCTGCTACAGCAACTCAGTTTACCGTAGATGGTCCTTCAAAGAAGGATTTTAGAGGAGGGCGAAGCTCACTTAACAATATTATTCCGGCATCGACTGGTGCTGCAAAAGCGGTGACAAAGGTTATTCCATCGCTTGAAGGAAAATTAACTGGTATGGCGTTCCGTGTGCCTACTGCAGACGTTTCTGTCGTTGATTTAACTGTAAGAGTTGAGAAAAAAGCTACTTACGAGCAAATTAAAGCTGCATTTAAAACAGCCTCTGAAGGCGCTTATGCTGGTGTGATCAGCTATACAGAAGACTCTGTTGTCTCTCAAGATTATGTTAGTGACCCACATACATGTAATTTTGACGCAGGGGCTGGTATGGCACTCAACGATAATTTCTTCAAATTAATTGCGTGGTACGATAATGAATATGGCTACTCAGCTAAGCTTGTTGAATTGGCACAATACGTCGCAAAGCTCTAGTTTTATGACGCTTATAGCAGACGGTGGTTCTACGAAATGCGATTGGATCCTCTTGGATGCCAAAGGCGAAGTTTTGGTAAAAACACGAACCAAAGGGCTTAATCCTGCAGTGATTCCTTACGATGAGTTGATCAATCGAATTTCAGACAATAAGGATTTAGTTGCAATTTTTGATACCGTAGAGGTTTTGGATTTCTACGGGGCTGGGGCAGGAACTAAAACCCCAAACGAAATATTGACAAAGGCCTTGAAATCTTTATTTATTAAGGCAGTGGTTACTGTCAATGAAGATTTACTTGCCGCGGTTTATGCCGCGACTACGGAACCAGGTATCGTCTGCATATTGGGCACCGGAAGCAACAGTTGCTATTTTGATGGCGAAAAAATACATGCCCATGTGCCTTCCTTAGGTTATGTCCTTATGGACGAGGCCAGTGGCAATTACTTTGGTAAGCGATTGATTCGTGATTATTATTATGGCATTATGCCTGAACCTTTGATGAAGGAGTTTGCTGCCCGATTTAATCTTGAGGCAGATGAAATCAAACTAAACGTTTATCAAAGGCCAAACCCAAATACCTATTTAGCTTCATTTGCAGAATTTATTTTTACGGCCGAAGAGGTTAATGGATATTTTTACCAGCTTATTTCAGATGGTATGGATCGCTTTATCAAGCGTCGTGTACTGTGCTATCCTGAAGCGCAAAACGTTCCGATCCATTTTATTGGATCGATAGCGCATTTTTCAGAGGAGATGATTAAGAATGTGATGAAGCCTTATCATTTGCAATTGGGTAAGATCATCAGAAGACCCATTGATGGATTAATAGAATACTATAGAGAACACAGATTAAATGCAGAGGTATGAGTAGTACACTTCCAAAAATAAACCCAACCCAAACCGCAGCATGGGCTGCTTTGGGAGAATTATATAAATCAGAAAAAGATCGGTCAATGACTGATCTTTTTTTGAATGACCCTAAGCGGGTAAGTGCATTTAGTGTTGCTGCACCAGGATTTTATCTCGATTACAGTAAGAACTTGATCAGTGGTACGGTGCGTAAGCAATTGCTGCATTTAGCTGAGCAAATTAAGTTAAAAGAAGCAATAGAGGCACAGTTTAATGGAGGGATTATTAACGAGACCGAAAGTAGAGCCGTGGGGCATACGCAGCTGCGAAATTTTGCAAAAATGCCACAAGAAGTGTCAGAGACACTCGAGCGCATCAAAAGCTTTGTAACGGCAGTTGAAAATGGCTCATTTAAAGGTCATACGGGCTTGCCGATTACTCATGTAGTGAACGTGGGTATCGGAGGTAGTGATCTTGGCCCTGATATGGTATGTGAGGCTTTGGCTTATTACAAAAATCACCTAGAGGTGCGTTTTGTAAGTAATGTAGATGGAGACCATGTGCACCAGCAGCTCAAAGGTTTACCTGCGGAGCAGACTCTTTTTGTGATTGTTTCAAAAACCTTTACCACTCAAGAAACACTCACCAATGCCCAAACCATCAGAAAATGGTTCTTAAAACAAGTTCCTGAGTCGGCTATAGCCCATCATTTTGCGGCGGTTTCAACGAACCTTGAAGCTGTAGGTGCTTTTGGTATTGATGCTGATCTCGTTTTCCCTATTTGGGACTGGGTCGGGGGTCGTTTCTCTTTATGGAGTGCCGTAGGGCTTTCTATCGCGCTGAGCGTAGGTTACAATAACTTTGAATCACTTCTTCGTGGGGCTCATGAAATGGATCTGCATTTTCGTGACACTGATTTCGACCAAAACATCCCTGTGCTTATGGCTCTTGTCTCAGTGTGGTATAATAATTTTTATGGTGCTGAATCTGAGTGTATTGTCCCGTATACCCAGTATTTGAACAAGTTTGTGGCTTATCTGCAGCAGGGGATAATGGAAAGTAATGGTAAATACGTGGATCGCAATGGTGATGTCGTGGATTATCAAACCGGAACTATAGTATGGGGGAGCACAGGCACCAACGCACAGCACGCGTTTTTTCAGTTGATCCATCAAGGAACCAAACTCATTCCAGCAGACTTCATTGCGTTCAAGGCATGTTTACACGGAGAACAAGACCATCAAAATAAACTTTTAGCGAACTGCGTCGCTCAAACCCAAGCGCTAATGACGGGCACCCAAGGGCAAAATATAGAGAGCCCTTATCGCGTGTTTACTGGCAACAAACCCACAAATACATTGCTTATCGATAAACTTACCCCTGAGCGTCTCGGTGGCCTTATTGCTCTTTATGAGCACAAGCTATTTGTGCAAGGGGTTATTTGGAATATCTTCAGCTATGATCAGTGGGGTGTTGAGCTTGGTAAAAAACTGGTCGTTAATGTTTTAAGCGCCCTTGAGTCAAGTGATAATTCAAGTTTAGACTCAAAGAATAATCACACTAATTTTGATGCTTCTACCGCAGAATTATTGCGCAGAATAGCAAGAACATCACTTATACCATAAAAACTAAACACATAACGTAATGGCTTTTTAGACACATATAACCTCAACAAATATTCTATAGAAAAGATAATTACTGTTACTGTTTCAAATAGTTTAAGCCCCGCTCTGAAATCGGGGCTTAAACGTGGTAAGGTGTCAAGAGAAAAAGACACTAATGAAAGGAAAATTAAACTCTGAATGAAGTAATCAAAGTACTTGCCTTTAGTTGTTGTATTGTCCTCAATAATTGAGTAAAGAAGGTGTCTTACCTTTTTCATTCCTCAAATAAAGACGTTGCAGAGTCAACTATCTCTTTTTTAAACTTTGTTAGGATTGCTACAGAGACGGATTCAATCTCGTGTTTATTATCCCCAATTTGAATATATTTCTTACCCCCATTTAAATGCATTGTACAGACACATTTACGTTGATTGTCATCAATTAAAATGCTAAAAAATCCCTTATAGTCTCGATATCCAACTCTTTCAATATCGATTGACTTGCTTCTCGCAATACCCAACATTGTTTTGATAATATTATAGGATTGAAGTTCTTCTGCCGTTGTGATTATTCCGCTATTGGAGGACGCTATTTCATTTTTAATAACTCTATCAGATAAAGTCTTCAACGACACTCCATTTATCAATTCCTTAATCTTATTACTTATTGACTCTGTGGTTCTCTGCTCGCGCATATCAACGTCTGATTAAAGTCACACGAACTATTGCCGATATGACGGATAGTGAAAGTATTAAACCGGAGCACATGGCAGAAGCTTTGCAATACCGAATTTTGGATCGAAAACAGGATTAATCTGCGCGCCCTATACTCAGCCAAAGCGGCTCTTCAGGCACTGGAGCCACAAAAGTCATGGACTCTCTTTGCACAGGATGTATGAGCTCCAAGGCGCGGGCGTGTAAGTGAATACTTCCGTCGGGGTTTGAGCGCTGCGCACCGTATTTTAAATCCCCTTTAATGGGGCACCCGATAGCCGACAACTGAGCACGGATTTGATGGTGACGCCCTGTTTCTAAATCAATTTCTAGAAGGGTGTAATGATCGCTTTGGGCCAAAGTACGGTAATTCAACACGGCGTGCTTTGCATCAGGCACGGGCTTAATGTGTGCATAAGACTTATTCTGCTTTGGATTGCGCAACAAATAATGCTCAAGTCTTCCCTCAAATGGATCTGGGATGTTTTTGACTATTGCCCAATAGGTCTTTTTAGTTTCGCGTTCGGCAAACATTTTATTGAGTCGTGTAAGGGCTTTGGAAGTCCGCGCAAATACGACTAATCCAGAAGTGGGGCGATCTAAGCGATGTACGACCCCCAGAAACACAGCCCCAGGTTTGTTGTACTTATGGGCAATATATTCTTTAACAATATCAGAAAGGGCTTTGTCCCCGGTTTTATCGCCCTGAACGATATCTCCAGGACGCTTGTTGATCACAATCAAGTGATTGTCTTCAAAAATTACTTGAAGATTGTCGGCAGTAGAGTGTTGCGTATGGCCCATAAGGCTTGATTTGACTAGGCAGTTTCAGTTCTAATACTGCTCTGAATCGTTTGGAAAGTCTTTTGATTTGACATCCGTAACATACTGACCAAAGGCATTACTCATGTCGTTATAAAGGTCCAGATATCGTCGTAAGAATCGCGGAGAAAATTCATGCGTCATCCCCAGCATATCATGGGTGACCAAAACCTGTCCATCGACACCACCGCCAGCACCAATACCGATCACCGGTACACTTACACTTTGTGCCACTTCAGTGGCAAGGGCCGCAGGTACTTTTTCTAAAACAATGGCAAAACAACCCATTTTTTCGAGCATGAGGGCGTCTTCGCGAAGCTTTTGGGCCTCAGCTTCTTCTCGGGCACGAACCGTGTAGGTTCCAAATTTATAAATCGATTGAGGGGTTAGGCCTAAGTGCCCCATAACTGGAATCCCAGCGTTAAGTATTTTCTTAATCGAGTCCTTAATTTCTTTACCGCCTTCGAGTTTAACGGCGTGAGCGCCACTTTCTTTCATGATACGAATCGCAGAGCGCAAAGCTTCTTTAGAATCACTTTGATAACTTCCAAAGGGTAAATCAACGACGACCAAAGCCCTTTCGATCCCACGAACCACAGAAGAAGCGTGATAAATCATTTGATCCAAGGTAATGGGGAGGGTAGTTTCGTGGCCGGCCATCACATTGGAGGCCGAATCGCCCACCAAAATCACATCAATGCCTGCAGCATCTACAATTTTGGCCATGGTAAAGTCATAAGCCGTGAGCATGGCAATCTTCTCGCCTTGCTCTTTCATATCCACTAAGGTTTTTACCGTGATGCGTTTGTAGTCTTTCTTTGCTGTAGACATAAGTTTTGATTTGCTAGAGGGTAAAATTACTAATTAATACTGAGAGTTTTTAGACGTGTGGGGAATCGAGATTTTTTGATGGCATGCTATGGATAGAAGCTATTCTTTATAGAGATTGCGCGGCAATCAAGGCAATCACGGCAATCAAAGCAATCAAATTCAGTAGTCGTGATCTACCCATGAGGCTTTAACAATCACTGATATTCACTTGTATGGCCAAACCACCGGTACTGGTTTCTTTGTATTTGGTCGTCATATCTTGGGCGGTTTCCCACATAGTGGCAATTACTTTGTCCATAGGAACTTTAGCCTTGGTTGGGTCAGCGTCTAGAGCCATTTCGCAGGCGTTAATGGCCTTTATAGCACCCATGGCATTGCGTTCAATACAGGGGATTTGAACCAGTCCGCCTATAGGATCACAAGTGAGGCCTAAATGGTGTTCCATGGCAATTTCCGCAGCCATCAATACTTGTGCAGGAGTGCCCCCCATAAGCTCGGTCAAGGCCCCAGCGGCCATGGCCGAGGACACGCCGATCTCGGCTTGGCAGCCCCCAAGGGCTGCACTTATGGTGGCGCCTTTTTTAAACAAACTGCCTATTTCACCGGCAACCATCAGGTATTGACGCACGTCTTCAAGGTTGGCATCGTGGTTTTCGATGACCATATAATACATCATCACAGCGGGAATCACCCCAGCACTGCCGTTGGTGGGCGCCGTAACGATGCGTCCTAAAGAGGCATTAACTTCGTTTACGGCCAACGCAAAACAGCTGACCCATTTTAGGATTTGACGGAATTTAACGTCAGTGCCGCGAATGGCTTTAATCCACTCAATAGGGTCATTATAAGGGCTCTCTCCGATAAGACTTTTATGAGTATCGTATGCACGGCGGGCCACATTGAGCCCACCTGGAAGTATTCCTTCCGTATGACATCCGACATACATCGAATCCAGCATGGTGGCCCAAATTCGGTCCAGTCCGTCATTAATTTCTTGATCAGAGCGCAGTGAACGCTCGTTAGCACGGACTATTTCACTGACTTTAAGTCCAGTTGTTGCACAATATTCAAGGAGTTCAGTCCCTTTTTGGATTGGATAAGGAAAATGACTCAGCGCTTCGATTTTGCGTTTTCCGCGCTTGCGCTCTTGGGTCACCACAAAACCCCCGCCTATAGAGTAGTAGGTTTGTTCAAGCGTCTTCCCCGCCTCAAGTTCAGCGGTAAAACACATCCCGTTTGGATGGAATTCCAAAAAACTGCGATGAAAAACAATGTCGGTACTAGGGTCAAATTCGATTTGACAAGAAGGAACCTCTGCGGGACTCAAGGTGCGCTGGGTAAGTCCGGCGGCCTGAAGTTCCTGTAGGGCCATAGTAAAGTCTAGTTTGATGTTTTTTTCTGCTTTGATGCGCGAAACCTCCGGGGTAATTTGATCGATAGGGTAGGTAACCGGGTCCGCACCAGAGAGGCCCATCATAAGAGCGATATCCGTGGCGTGTCCTTTGCCGGTCAGAGACAACGAACCATATAAATCCACGCGAATTCGAAGCACTTTAGTCTCGGCTTTTTTGTTGAAAATCAGTTTTAAAAATTGAAGGCCAGCGCGCCAAGGGCCCAAAGTATGGGAACTCGAAGGGCCAACACCGATTTTGAGCATGTCAAATACGCTGATACTTTCTATGGGCTTCATGAAGTGGTTTTGGTCGTCGTTACTCTTGCAAATATAGGGCGCAGGACTATTGGTTGATATGCTGCGGAGTTTATTTTTTCGCGGGTTACTGCCGGTCCTGGATTTGCCGTGCGGCACCCGAGACTCGCTTCCGGTGTTTGGTCTATCTCGCCGTACCCGCAACTCACTGCCGGCGATTGGCCAATAGCGCAGGGGGTTCACCGTCAAAGGGATTGGTACGACCTATGGTTCGGGTCTCCATCCCTACGGCGCGCATGACCGAGCGATCTCCGTAGCGCTCGCGCATAAGGTCCATGGCCCGGTAGAGCTTGATGGTTTTTTCGGCATCGTTAAACAGGTCGATTTGATGGCCTCCGGAGACTATATCACTCAGGCGTACGCCGATCAGGCGTACCAGCATGCGGCGTTGATAGAGCTTTTCATACAGGGCAACAACCGTGGGGATGATGTTGTGATCGGCTGCGGAGTAGGCTATTTTTTGCTGCTGGGTGTAGGTTTGAAAGTCTGAATAACGAATTTTTACGGCCACACAGCCCGTGAGTTTATGACCGCGCCTGAGCTGAAAAGCGAGGTTTTCGGCCATGGCGATTAAGATACTGCGGAGTTTTTGGTGGTCTGTGGTATCGCGGTTAAAGGTCCGCTCGGTAGAAATCGACTGCCGCTCGGTGTAAGGCACTACAGGGCTTTTGTCGATCCCATTGGCTTTGTGCCAAATCTGCTGCCCGTTTTTACCAAAGACATTGACCAAGAATTCTACAGGCATTTCTTGAAGGGTGGCGATGCGTTTGATGCCGAGATCGCAGAGTTGTTTGTAGGTGACTTTGCCCACCATAGGAATTTTCGCCACCGAAAGTGGGGCCAAAAAAGGTTTTTCATGCCCGTGATCCACGTAGCGTTGATTGTTCGGCTTGGCTTGTCCTGTAGCGATTTTAGAAACGGTTTTGTTCTCGGAAAGGCCAAAGGAAATGGGCAGGCCAGTTTCTTTGATGATTTTTTGACGCAGTTCTGTAGCAATTTTTTGACAGCCAAAAAAGCGATCCATACCGGTGAGATCGATATAAAACTCATCGATAGAGGTCTTTTCAAACAAAGGCACCTCTTCTTGAATGATTTCTGTAACCGTACGCGAGAGTTTGCTGTAGGTGGCTGAATTGCCCCGCACCACGACCGCCTCAGGGCAAAGCTGTTTGGCCATACGCATGGGCATAGCCGAGTGTATCCCAAATTGCCGCGCCTCGTAACTGCAGGCGGCGACCACGCCTCGGTCTGAAGTACCGCCCACCAGCACGGGCCGCCCCACCAGTCGGCTGTCCAGTAGGCGCTCGCAAGACACAAAAAAAGTGTCTAAATCCATGTGCAGTATGTGACGTAGATTGTTGTTCATTGATCGGGGTGATTTTGATTTTTGTAGTTGCTGCTTAGTTTGTTTTTGTAGTGTTTGCTGGTAAGCCGTGCTTGAACTTGGCCCTCAGCGTAGCGCGGGTCTTGAATGATGGGCTGGATCTCCATGCGGGTGACCTCGATGGTGGTGCAATCAAATTCGGTGACCACTTTGCCCGATACCGCGTAAACACCCCGTCCACGAAAGGGCCATCTCTGGGCCACAGGAGGGAAGTGCACTGTATCAAAAAACGCTCCCTTTCGGTCTAGAAACGTTCCGAAATACATCACCGCGCCCTTACTGGTCTTGGTGGGTTTGGTCGTGACCAAATAGCCGTAAATCAGTACCATTTTACCTTCGTGGTCTTGGAGCTGATCGGCCATAAGGCTGGATTGCGGGGGTTGTTGTAAGAGCAAAAACGGATCACAAAGCGGGTAGCCCAAAAGCTCGATTTGATCAAAGGCCTGTTCTAGGGCCGAATACTCTAGAGGTGGAATCACATAATGTACGGTCTTAGGCCGAAACAGGCGCTGCTGCTGGCCGTAGCTTGCCAGCGCGGTGTCGCTACTAGTGTTCTGTCCGCGCTGGCTATCGCGTCCCGCGAGCCCGTCGCGCTCTTGCTTTTTGAGCTTCATGTGCGCCTGCCACAGCAGCGCCCGCTGGGCGACGCCAGTAAAACGAAAAGCATCGATTTTGATTAGCAGAATCAGGGATTCCAAACCGATAGGAATCCTATCCATAAAGTCGTCCAGATCGCCAAAGGCCCCGCTTTGATCGCGCTCATGGAGCAGATGACGAATCAGGTTGTGTTTTAAGGCGTAGAGCAACCCCAGGCCTAGATAGATGCGGCGGCCTTTGACGATGGTTTCGGCCCGGCTGGTATTGATACAAGGGGGGCAGATTTCTGCGCCGTGCATGCGGGCTTCATGCAGATAAAACTCTGGTCGGTAAAACCCCCCGCCATTATTTATGGTCGCGACCATATATTCTATAGGGTAGTGGGCTTTGAGAAAAAGACTTTGGTAGCTCTCCACGGCATAGGAGGCTGAATGGCCTTTGGCAAAAGCATAACCGGCAAAACTTTCGATCTGACGCCAAATATCTTCAACCAAATCCAGGGGTTTACCGTCGCGGGTACAATTGTCAAAAAACTGACTTTTGACCTTGATAAATTCCTCTTTAGAGCGGTATTTGCCGGACATGCCGCGGCGTAGCATATCGGCCTCTCCTAGATTGAGCCCACCAAAATAGTGGGCGACTTTGATCACATCTTCTTGATAAACCATGACTCCGTAAGTCTCGGGCATAATGTCTTGCAGTACGGGATGGGCCTGTGCACGGCGCTCCGGATAGCGATAACGCAAAATATACTCGCGCATCATCCCCGATTGAGACACGCCCGGGCGGATGATAGAACTCGCCGCCACTAGGCCTAAATAATGATCTACTTGCAGTTTGCGCAGCAGCATCCGCATCGCTGGGGATTCTACATAAAAACAGCCCATGGCCCGAGCCTCGCGCAGCAGGACTTTGATTTTGGGGTCTTGTTTAAAGCGCTTTAGATCGTGAATGTCGATAGGGGGCTGATCAGGGTGATTCTGCCGAATAATACCTACAGTGTCTTTGATTTTGCCCAGCCCTCTTTGGCTGAGGATGTCAAACTTATAAAGCCCGATGTTTTCGGCTACGACCATATCAAAATGGGTAGTCGGGTAGCCTTTTGGTGGTAAAAAAGTTGCTGTATACTGCGCAATGGGCTGCTCAGCAATCAAAATCCCTCCCGCGTGAATCCCTAGATAATTAGGCAGACCGATCAAGCGTTTGCTGTAACGCACCACGTATTGGGCCCGATGGTCCAGGTCTTCATAGCGATAGTGGCCCCGAGAGAGTCGATCGATTTCTGTTTTGGGCAGGCCAAAGACTTTACCGAGCTCCCGCACCGCTGCGCGGTGCTTAAACGTATTGTAAACCGCAATCAGCGCCGTGTTTTTGAAACGCTTGAAAATATAGGCAGTCACATCGTCGCGATCGGTCCAAGAAAAATCCAAATCAAAGTCTGGAGGGTTGGTGCGGTACAGGTTGATAAAGCGCTCAAAATACAAATCCAAATCGATGGGGTCGACATCGGTAATGCGCAATAGGTAAGCAATCAGGCTGTTGGCGCCACTGCCACGCCCCACATAAAAATAACCCTTGCTGCGGGCGTAGCGCAGGATCTTCCAATTAATCAAGAAATAAGCGACAAAGCCTTTTTGACGAATGATTTCGCGCTCTTTTTTAAGACGCTCGAGTACCTTTTGTTCGGGCTGCTCCCCAAAACGGTAGTGCAGCCCTTTTTTGATCAGTACATCGAGCAACTTTAGGTCCAAAGCGGGATTATTGGTGTACGTGCTTTGGTTTTTGGGTTTAGGATCCACGAGATTCATATCGATATGGCAGGACTCAAGAAGTTTTTGGGCGCGCTCGAGCAGTACCGGCATCCCAGCGTAGTGCTCCTTTAATTGCTCGGGACTCAGCAGCAGATCTTCAGGGTGTCCTTGCTCGCTTTTGCAGAGTTTGCTCAGCAGGGTATTGCCGTCTATGGCCCGTAGGAGTCTGTGGGTATTAAAATCAGCCGACCCACGGAAGCTTATGGTGTGCAGGGCAACAAAACACTCTGGAGGCTCTGTGCCAAAACGATAATAGACTTTGTTTAGATTGCGATGGTGCACTCCGATGTAGCTGTTTGGCCGTTGTAGCGCAGCAGCACTGTGGCACAGCGGGTCAAAGGGGTAAATCACCAGAGTCTCGGGCAGCTCGGGGGCAATGGCCTCAAAAGGCTTACCGCAGTGCAAATGCTCAGATAAATGACGGTTTATGGCGGCAAATCCCGCGCTGCTCTGAGCGAGCATAATGTATTGCTGCTGAGCGCCGTTGCGAAAATCTACCCCAATAGTGATCTTACAGCCGTATTTTGTGGCCAATTGCAACAGCTCTAAACTTGCCGAAGTGTTATTGATGTCGGTTACTGCACAGTAGGTAATGCCCAAAGCAGAGATTCTCTTAAGCAACACTCTAGGGAGCATGAGCCCGTAACGCAAACTAAAGGCGGTATGTGTGTTTAAATACATAATTGGGAATTATTCCAAAATTATGGAATTATTCCAAATACATCTTAGAACAAAAAGTGATTTTTATTAACAATGCAGGTCAAAATCGCTTATTTTTACGATTGTCTCTGTCATGTGTCAAAAGCACTTTCGCAACAGATCAGCGCAGTCCCTGATAAAACAGGGGCAGAGACAAAACTGAAAACCAACATCTAAATGAACCCAATAGTCCTGACCATAATTGCCGCAAATGTATTAATGTCTTTTAAAGGCTTTAACGACCGGTATTTTTTTGAGCGCTATAAGTTTCAGGTGGGGCCCATTAATGCAGGGCAGCGCATACGCCTGTTGAGCTCAGCTTTTTTACATGTGGACATCAGTCATTTGCTGTTCAATATGCTCACGCTCTATTTTTTTGCCGATGTGGTGCTTTGGGGTGTTGGTTCGTTTAATTTCATCTTGATTTACGCAGTCAGCCTATTCGCGGGTAATTGGTTTTCTTTAAAAAGACATAGTACCGAACCGTATTACAGTGCTGTAGGGGCTAGTGGTGCCGTGATGGGGGTGCTGTATGCAGCGATCATGCTCATGCCGCATATGGGCTTGTATTTATTTTTTATTCCCATCCCAATTCCGGCTTGGCTCTTTGGGATTCTTTATCTGCTTTATTCGATTTACGGCATGAAGCGCCAACTGGGCTCTATAGGTCACGACGCTCATATTGGAGGAGCTATAGGCGGTTATGCCCTTATGTTACTTTTGCGCCCAGAACTTTTAGTCACTGATTTGTGGCTGGTCCTGCTTATGACGTTACCTACAGGCTTGCTTTATTTACTCGAGAAAAAGGGGCTGATTTAACTAATCCTAATCATAGAGTATCACCGGCAATTGATCCACGCAATCGACTCCTGTGGGTTCAGCGGGAAGGGCGCAGGAAGAGACAATATTAAAATCAATATTGTACTGATTTTCTGCTTGGCGGTACTGTTCTACTAGATTTAAAAATCGATCCACGTCTATGGTTAGGGGATAGGCCAAATAGCCTTGGGGACCGCCACAAGCTTGGTTGCCATAGGGGGTGTATGCCCACTGTGCAGGATCTTCACAAGGAACGCTTTGGGCCAAAGCCAAAATCTGACTCCATTGATATTCCAAATCAGCCAAAGCCATGTCTTGTGGATCTCGCTCTTGCGGGCATCCGTAAAGCGCGAATAAGACCACAAAAAAGCCTAAAGTTCTCAAAGGGAACTTATGAATCCCATATATCGCGGGTCTATTTTGATCAAACATCTTTAATGAAATATAAAACCTTAAGGCGTCGGCATCAACGATTCAAGTGTGTTAACCAAAGCTTGTCCGCGTAGATCCTTGGCGATAACAATACCATTTTCGTCGAGTAAAAAGGTGGCAGGAATACTGCGCACCCCGTATGCACGAGCAATAGGCTCCTGCCAGAATTGCAAATTAGACACGTGGTACCAGTCCATATTGTCGTCTTCAATGGCTTTTAACCAGCGGTCCTTTTGGCCTTCGCGATCTAGAGAGACACTGATGATATTAAAACCGCGCTCATGATATTTGTTATAAGCGCGCACCACATTAGGGTTTTCCATTCGGCAAGGCTTGCACCATGAAGCCCAAAAATCAATCAGCGTGTATTTACCCATAGCGTCTTTTAAAGAAAGCATGTTCCCTTCAGGGGTAGGGGCCTCAAACGGCAAGGCCTCACCGCCGATGCCATTGGCACCAACGGCTTTAATCTGAGCACGTATCTTGGCGGTCATGGGATGCTCTTGAAACTTCGGGCTCAGCGCGTCTAAATAAGACGTAGCCTGAACTGTATTGATGGTTTCGCTATCCAAAAGCTCTGCGATCAGCATGAGTCCAAATAGACTATTACTGTTCTCAGCCACAAACTGTAAGGTGTAGTTTTGACGTAATTCATCAATGTTCTTGGCTTCTTTTTGTAGTTCACGGGCCAAAAGATCGTCCTGATACTCGTTGGCTTCACGAATGCGCTCTTCAAGTAACGCCTTTTGCTCGGCAAAACCCGCGGTAGCCCCTAAATAATCATAATAAGCCGTGTTGACAGCACCTCCAGCTACCTGAACATTAGACGCATCATCTTTATCTAAGGTAATCGTTAAATCTTGGTTCTCTACAAAAAACACCACATTGCGTCCTTGTTCGACTTGAATGTAATTGAGCGGCGAATGATCATCATAGGCATAAGTTCCAGAAAATTGATTGCCAAGCACTTCTAGTGTATCCTTTGGGAGGCTTTTGTTCTCCGCGTCCAATTCAAAAAGCACGAACTGCGTGCCGTCTTCATAACCAAGGGCCGTTCCTTTAATCTTGTATGTTCCGCCATCTCTACAACTGTTCAAACTGATCATGACCACGGCCAAAGGTAAAAGCGCTTTAAAAATTAAATTTCGAGAAATTGCTGTGTTTTGATTTTTCATATTTCTGTGTAACTCTTTAGTATTAAACACTGACCACAAAAATACTGAGTTTTTCGCTCATGCTGTTGTTAACAAGGTTATAAATTATGGATTCAAAATACTAGATCCACCATTATAGTTGGCGCGCTCAATGTTGTTTAACGATTTTATAATCTGTAACTTGGAAAAATTAGGACCAAAGGCCTACTTTTGCTCAAATTATCGATCACTTGACCCATTTAATCGACATATCCATTAAGGCGGCCCTAGATGCTGGTTCCACTATTTTAAAGGTCTACGCGACTGACTTTGACGTGGACTACAAAGTGGATGACTCGCCGCTAACGATCGCCGATCAAAAGGCCAATGCTGTGATCGAATCCTATCTCAAGACTACGGAGCTCCCCATAATAAGTGAGGAAACCAAGGCCTTGTCTTACCAGGAGCGCCAGAATTGGACCCGATGCTGGTTAGTGGATCCACTAGATGGGACCAAAGAATTTGTCAAACGCAATGGTGAGTTTACCGTCAACATTGCCCTAATAGAAAACGGTCAGCCTATTATGGGGGTGATTTATGCCCCTGTACTCGGCGATCTTTATTACACCGAGGATCATGCCGCCTATAAAGTATCCATTCAATCAGGATCCGAGCAGCAGGCACTGAGGGCTATTAATGAGCTCAAATCAAAGGCCCAAAAACTCCAGCCATCTCCTTGGGCGGACCTCATTAGGGTGGTAGGCAGTCGCTCCCACATGAACGAGGCTACACAAGATTTTGTCACGGCGCTTCAAAGCAACCATCAAACCGAAATGGTGTCTAAAGGAAGTTCACTAAAGTTTTGTTTGGTGGCTGAGGGCAGTGCCCATGTCTATCCGAGATTCGCACCCACTATGGAGTGGGATACCGGAGCAGGACAGGCCATTTGTGAAGCCGCGGGGCTTAAGGTGACCCGTCAGGACGATGGCGCGCCCCTGAGTTATAATAAAGAAAATCTGTTAAACCCTTATTTCTTGGTGCAAAGTGATGACCGCTAATTCTCGCGTAAGACATATTGCCAAAGCCATTACTTGGCGCCTGATCGGGACTTTAGACACAGTGCTGCTCTCATGGCTCATTACCGGAAGTGGAGTGACCGGGCTAAAAATTGGGTTTGCTGAAGTAGTGACCAAAATGCTGCTTTATTATTTTCATGAACGAGCGTGGTTTAATTTTAACTTAGGACCAGATGGAGTAACGATAGAGAGTAAAAAAAGACACCTTTTAAAAACATTTACCTGGCGCGTAGTGGGTACAGGAGACACCATGCTTTTGTCTTGGTTTATCTCTGGAAACCCGCTGACTGGCGTCAAAATAGGTATGGCGGAATGGATTACCAAAATGATTTTATATTATATTCATGAACGTGTATGGTATCGAGTAGATTTTGGTTTACCCGAGCGCCACAACTAATGAAAATAAACCCATGAGTAACATTGTCCGACAAGAATATCAAATCAGCAGTACCCAGCGCGCATTGCACATGGGGCACAAACCGCTACTTATTTGGTTTACCGGGCTATCAGGCTCTGGAAAGTCGACTTTGGCCAATGCCGTGGAGCAAAAATTGTATGCAGCGGGTATCAAGACCTATACCCTCGATGGGGATAATGTCCGCCATGGGCTGAATAAAGATTTAGGCTTTGGGCCAGAAGCGCGCACAGAAAATATTCGCCGTATTGCCGAAGTCGCTAATCTCATGCTCGACGCGGGGCTGGTGGTTTTGTCTGCTTTTGTATCGCCTTACTTAAAGGATCGCCAGTCGATCAAAGAGGTGGTGGGTAGTGAAGGCTTTATGGAAGTCTTTGTGGATACACCGCTTGAGGTCTGCGAACAGCGTGATGTTAAAGGATTGTATGCCAAAGCGCGTGCGGGTCAGATTTCCGATTTTACAGGAATTTCTGCGCCTTATCAGGCTCCAGAACGGCCAGATTTTAGGGTGGATACTTCAGTCACTGGTTTGGACGACAGTGCCAGTATACTGACTGAATTGATTTTGAAAAGAATAAAATAAGATTGAATCGTATAAAAGGGAAAGACAATAATGAGTAAGTATTATTTGAACTATCTGGATGAATTAGAATCCGAAGCCATTTATATCCTACGAGAGGTTTGGGCTCAGTTTGAGCGCCCGGTGATTTTGTTTTCAGGGGGTAAGGATTCTATTGTGGTGACCCACTTGGCCCAAAAAGCCTTTTATCCAGCTAAAATTCCTTTTGCGCTCATGCATGTGGATACCGGACATAATTTCCCCGAAACAATTGCTTTTAGAGATGATTTGATCAAAAAAATGGGAGCAGAGCTCATTGTCGGTTCCGTTCAAGAGTCTATTGACACGGGCCGTGTCGCCGAAGAGCGCGGTAAAAATGCCACACGTAACGCTTTACAGATTACTACGCTACTGGATGCCATAGAAGAACATAAAGTAGATTGTGCTATTGGTGGCGGACGCCGTGATGAGGAAAAAGCCCGCGCTAAGGAGCGTTTTTTCTCGCATAGAGATGACTTTGGTCAGTGGGATCCCAAAAACCAGCGACCAGAGCTTTGGAACCTGCTTAATGGGCGTCATTTTGAAGGCGAGCATTTTCGGGCTTTTCCGATCAGTAACTGGACGGAAATGGATGTTTGGAATTATATCTTAAGAGAAAACATTGATATCCCATCGCTTTATTTGGCCCATGAGCGTAAAGTGGTTTGGCGTCAAGATTCTTGGATACCGATGTCCGAGCATTTGATTTTGGAATCCCATGAACAAGTCGAGACCAAAACAATTCGCTTCCGCACCCTTGGGGATATAACCATTACCGGCGGAATCGAAAGTGACGCCGATACATTGGAGAAAATAGTTCAAGAAGTTGCTGCCATGAAGCAAACCGAGCGCGGAAATCGCAGTGACGACAAGCGCAGCGAGAGTGCCATGGAAGATCGAAAGCGTCAGGGTTATTTTTAACCCGGGCGAACCACATCCGTCGGCGAGCATAATAAGTTCGACGGCTAGCGCGAGCGATTCGCGGAGCAATATAAAATGAAGACTGGCCTTGGGTAATACCAAGACAAAAAATAGAATAAAAAGAATTAAATGGAACTGGAACAAAATCAGTTATTAAGATTTACAACCGCGGGGAGTGTAGACGACGGCAAAAGCACCTTGATCGGGCGATTGTTATACGACTCAAAGTCAATCTTTGAAGATCAGCTCCATGCGGTGGCTTCTACTAGCAAGCGCAAAGGTATGGACGGGGTGGATTTGGCCTTGTTTACCGATGGCTTGCGTGATGAGCGCGAGCAGGGGATTACCATTGACGTGGCTTACCGCTATTTTACCACACCAAAACGTAAATTTATTATCGCGGATACTCCGGGGCATATTCAATATACCCGCAATATGGTTACGGGAGCCTCTACCGCCAATGCGGCCCTAATTCTTGTGGATGCGCGCCACGGCGTGATTGAACAAACCAAACGCCATGCGTTTATCGCCTCATTGTTGCAAATCCCGCATCTTATTGTTTGCGTGAATAAAATGGACCTGGTGAATCACGAGGAATCCTATTACCAAAAGGTGGTGCAGCAAATGGAAGAGGTGGCCTCCAAGCTTCTAATCAAAGACATTCGTTTTATCCCCATTAGCGCACTAAACGGGGACAATGTAGTAAACCGCAGTGAGCACATGACTTGGTATCAAGGGGCGCCATTGCTTCATGTGCTGGAACACTTGCATATTTCGAGCGATTACAACAAAGTGGATGCGCGTTTTCCGGTACAGACCGTTTTGCGCCCACAGCGCGAGGGATTCATTGATTACCGCGGTTATGCAGGTCGGGTCGCTAGTGGAATTTTCCGTCCTGGGGATGGGGTAGTGGTCTTGCCTTCCGGATTTAGCTCTGCGATTAAGACAATAGAACAAAATGGCACAGAAATAGCGGAGGCCTTTGCGCCTATGTCTATTGCCATGACCTTGACCGATGATATAGACATCTCAAGAGGAGACATGATCGTGCGTGAGAACAATCAGCCTGAAGCGACTCAAGATTTTGACGCCATGATTTGCTGGCTAGACAGTGCCCCGGCACGCCCGCGAGCCAAATACAGCATTTTGCATTGTGGTAATGAACAAAAGGCGATGATTAAAGAAGTGGTGCATCAGATCGACATCAATACATTAAATCGCAATGAAGGCGATTCGAACCTAGTGATGAATGCTATAGCCAAAGTACAGGTGCGCACTACAAGACCACTTATGGTCGATGCGTACAGAGAAAATAGACAAACCGGAAGTTTTGTGCTGGTGGATGATGCCACCCACAATACGGTAGCGGCAGGAATGATACTATAAACAAAAAAATCAGGATTGAATTTAACTTTAATTTTAATAATAGCATTGCTCTGCTCTTTTTTTGTAGGAAGTATAATTTTTCCTCTAATTATAAAAAGGAGTTTTAAAAAGAAATATTTTAAACAAGAGAACAAGCGTTCTATGCACAAGGGATTTGTCTCCACTTTGGGTGGGATTGGTATTTTTTCAGGTATTTTTATATCCTCGAGTTTTGTAAGTGCAGTAGTGCTAAACTATGGTTTGTATATTGTTTCGGGTATTTATTTTGTATTATTTCCACTAATTATTGTCTTTTTCCTTGGAATTTGGGATGACCTTGAAGATTTAATACCCAGTAAAAAGATATTGTTGCAGATCCTTTCGGGGGTTTGTCTTTTAATTCTAAATCCCCATTTGGTAATATTGGATTTAAGTACTCTATTCCCAATACCAGATTTACCTTATCTAGTAGGATTTACCCTTACCCTTTTATTGATATTTTTTCTAATCAATGCTGTTAACCTATTAGATGGGATTGATGGGCTTGTCGGCGGCCACCTTTTATTATCGAGTATTTTTATTCTCACCCTCGGTTTTATGCAATCAAATACTGAGCTCGTTGTTTTAACAGCATCGTGTATAGGAGTACTTTTAATTTATTTAAAGTATAATGTTTTTAATAAAAGAAAACTATTTATGGGTGATTCAGGATCACTTGTATTGGGTTTATTTCTTATATTTTTGGGTTTATCCTTACGGGAAATTATTCAGGAAAGTGACATGGAACTCAAGCATCAATTTTCATGGCTCTTTGTTTTATTGGCACTACCCATAGTTGATACTCTAAGGGTAATATACATTCGCCTGAAAAATAGGCGATCAATTGTAAAAGCCGATAAAAACCATCTACATCATAGATATATTGCTATTGGCCTCTCTCATTCTCAAACTTCTTTTATTCTAAATGTTTTTACCTTGGTCTTGTGGATGTTATGTTTTTATTTAGAATTTTTACCCGAGTTAATTCATTTTTTATTGATGTTATTAATGGCCCCTTTTCTATACCTTTTGCCCTTGATTGTTTTTAAAGAAGGAATGGAGACATGACGCTCATAAATAAAATATACAAGGCTAAAAAAATCTGGATTAAATATAAATCTAAAGAAATTATTATTTCAATTAGCCTGGGATTTATTGCTCTATTTAGTCAAGGAGTTAGTGCACAGGCATACGTGAAATTTAATGGAGCGACAGCGCTTGTGCTTGTTCCAAATCTCGGTGTGGAATTAGAAATAAATCCTAATTTATCGGCCCAGGTTGATGTTCTGGCCAGTTTTTGGGATAGTGTGGGTCCAGATAGAGATCCTTATCACATAAATCAAACTTTTTTAGAGGGACGATATTACACAAAAAATCATCTACAAGGATGGTTTATCGGACCGCATATTGGTTACGGCATGTTTACTATTCAAAAAACTAATGCGTTTGTAGTTTATGACCCATATCAAGATCCAAATACTTACAGTAACACCCCAGGTAGTTTTCAATCTGGGCGCGCTTCGTTTTATGGAATCTCAAGTGGTTTTAAAAAACAATTAAACAATAGATGGTCCATAGAAGCTTTCATCGGCGGTGGTCTTGTGCAGTCAAATTACAAAGGCTATCAAGGTTTTTATCGCATTGATGTATCTCCTGGTGACCCACGCGTTTTTAATAAAAGCGGGGAATGGGCAATATATCGTGGAGGGGTAATGATAATTTATAAACTTTTTCAGAAACTAAGTAGCTAACTATGATTAAAGGCACGCGCAACCTCATAATAACTCTTTTTCTGACAACTGCACTAATGCAAGGTCAATCAGAATATGTTGATTTGAACATTAACTGCAGTAGTGGAATGCCGGTAATTGTCAATTTAACCGATAAAGGCTCTTATTTAATAACCCAGTCTGATTCAACTTTTATACGTTATCCTGACGGTGGGTTATTTAAAATTGACAAGTCAGTATTGCAAAATGAATATACTCGGGATTTTACTTATACGTATATTTTGGATGATAAGTTGTATTTGATTCATTCAGGGGGTGGTGTTGTTTTAGAGTATGACAATAATCAGATCAGTCGAATTGATCAATCGTTTTATCATCAAAACCAATACGGAGCAATTGATTTTTCTTATGATAATCAACTGTTTTTATTTGGTGGGGTTGGATTATTTTCAACCAAAAATTTCATTACACGCTATGACTTTTTAACAAAGGAATGGTATTTGCAAAATACTTCAGGACAAGCACCATTGATTTCAAATAATGCTGCTGGAATTGTAATTGGGGATAATCTCTATGTTATTGCTCTGCCTTTGCAAGACTCTCAAAATAATGTTCTATTTGATAATATTTTTGAAGTATATCAACTTGACCTAAAAACTTGGCAATGGAACACACTTGGGAAGTTATCAAAGGAATTGTCATTAAAAATTGATTTTCGAAAACATCTTGATATCGGGTTAATTAAAGACAATAAAATATTAGTTAATGCCTCATCAATGTTATTTGAAATTAACCCTTTGGATAACACCTATATTGCCTATGAGAACCAATACCCACTTAAACAGGCAAGAATTTTACGATCAAGTAAACCAGATCATTTCAAAATTGTTTATTGTGACAATCAAGCCAAAATAAAATTTCAGGATATTTCCTGGTCGTCTTTGGATGAAAAAATTATCCAAAGCGGCACATTATATACCTCTGATATAAGCCAATATTACAATAGCTTACTGCTCTTGTTTGTTTTGGTATTTGGGCTTTTTTTAGTCGTTGTTTTTATAAATGAGCTAAAAATAAACCCGAGAATAATCATTCGGTTAAAGGGCGGTGTGATATTATATAAACGCCGACAAATTGAAAGTTTTTCTAAAGAACAAGTTGAATTTTTAATTCGTTTGGCCATGAATCAAAAGATGACATATGCAGATCTCGAAAATCAAATTTGTTTAAACACAGATTCTCAAGCAGTGCGCACAAAAAAAAGAGAGGCTTTTATGGAGTCTTTAACAAATAAGCTTGCGGCAATTTACAATCATACAGCTGATTCAAAAGTGCATTACATAATGATAAAGCAAGATGAAACTGATCGAAGAATGCGCTTTTTTAACTTAAATAAGGAGTATTTTAAAGTCATGTAAATACTAGATCTAATAAATATTACAATTAGCTGAATTGATAAATATAATTCGATTAAATTTGTATTATGGAAATGCAAGAGTTAGTTGTTTTTATTGGGTCTGCTTTACTCTCTTATTTAGTTTACGGACCAATTCGCGCAATGTATTCTACCCTAAAAATAGTAGATACACCAGATTGGCGTAAAGTAAATTTTAGACCTGTTGCATTGGGAGCAGGCTTGGTACTGATGCTGGTA
>Ga0181557_1000422_pt1 | contig 53778 bp, 42 predicted proteins | sample 011ome_23_FD_148632 | JGI IMG/M metagenome (GOLD analysis project Ga0181557, IMG submission 148632) | Coastal salt marsh microbial communities from the Groves Creek Marsh, Skidaway Island, Georgia - 011506CT metaG (spades assembly) | ecosystem: Environmental > Aquatic > Marine > Intertidal zone...
TTGGGCTGCATCTTCCAAGCCTTGGCGACCCAAGAAGGTCCGATCGCCAACTGGACTGCGCACACCGCGGACCCGGTTCACGCGAACGTCTTGACCAACGCGGCCAAGGGCTTCGGCTTCTACTAAATACTACGCGCGCGCGTAGTATAGTGTAGTTCACTTATACCGAGATTTTTTCAACAACAAAAAAGACGGGGAGAGAGAAGCAGCTTTTCGTAAGAGGAGTAGTTTTTTTTTCGCTTGATGACATGTTTATGTTCTGAATTTAGAATTTGAGTTTAGCGTTGCGCTTTGTAATGATGATAACAGATTTTACTCTTTGGCATTGTCGTCGAATCTATCTTTTGTTTCACATGTACTTATATATATTGCGAGCTATTTTGTTTTCTACGTTTAAACTATTTTTGCATTCTATTCATAACGCATCTTCTTCGCTCATAAACGCCTTGTCTTCCCAAACCGCCCAGCCTTCTCCAGATGCCACGCATTTCCATTCTCGACCACCGACTTGAGTTTGATTCGGTGACCATTCGTCGTATCCTATCTTCATACAGATGGACGGTTCGTCAGGATCGAGATCCGAAGACGCGCCTTCGGTGACTTTGTTCGTCGAGTTAACGTTTCTGCGCGCTCCGATGCGTGCGGCGTAACCTTTGGCCGCATTGATAGAGTCCATGATCTGTATCGCGCTTCGAGAAGAGATACCAACTCGCTTTCGTATTTTAATGAGTGTTTCGATACACTCTCGTAACTGTCCGTTCGCCGCCTGCGTCCCATCAACCATGACTGTTTCTTTAGCAGTCCAGTGGTCGTAAAAAATAGTCGGCGTTCCAGGATGCGTCAAAATGTACGCGTAGCCTTCTTCCAATTTGTGTGATGGAAACGGCCAATGCTGTAAAGTTGATCCGGTATCGTGATTTTCGAGGAAGAGCACCGCTCGTGACGGCCATATGCCGCACAATCCAGGCGGTCGACCGTCTGGATCCATCAACCTCCAATATTCTCCCTTTGCGCACGCTTCTTGCAAGACACCTTTTGTGGTGAAATCGAAAGCGGCTGTGTTACCACCGGACGCATCCACCCAGTTGCACGTTCGTTGTCTGTGATTTCTTTGATCGTACTCTAAAATACCGTCCGTGTACGAGCACGTGTCCCAAAACTCTCCAAAAGCTAAAAACGGTCTCGTCGCTTCTACGTACTCGCCGGAATACACCCCGTTATATCCTTTAACGAAATCAAATCTCCAACCGCGGAATCCAATCTCATCTCTCAAATAGTTTAGCCACTCTTTTATGTCGTTTCGGATGGACTCGTTTCTGTGGTCGATGTTCGGCGCCGGACCGTAATCTTCCCCCGTCTTCGGGTTCCCGGTGCCGCCAAACGCGGGATTGCCCGAGCAAATCGCCGACTGATCCCAAGCCAATTTTCCTTCGTAAATGTTCCACCGTCCTTGTTCATCTTGCTGAGTCGCGCATCGATGATTGATTACGATATCCGCGACCGCAGTTATGCTTTTTTCGTTCAGTGTTTTCACGCACTCCTTCAACTCTTCTTCGGAACCGTAAAACGTGTTCAAGTTGTAAAAATCAGTCGGCATGTATCCTTCTTTAGAAACGGATGTCGTCGGTGGTGGCATCCAAACCGCGGTAAATCCAGCTCTGGCTATATCCGAAGACTCTTCTATGATGCGGTCGTACCATGTTTGAGAGAATTTCTCGCCCGAGCGACACGATTCCCAATTGAATCCTTGCAGAATAATTTCCTTTCCGTTTCCGCACGGCGTGGAGGGCAAAGGTCTCGCGAGCGGCGAAAAAAGTGGCGGTTGCGTCACCGTGAGTTCCTCTTCCTTTACTGCATTTTCTCTGACATCGATCAAACGCTTGTCGACTAAAGCTTCTTTCAGCTCCTTCGTGGGAGATATTCGTTGTGCTCTGGTTCGTCGTAAATCCAAATCGTCCAAGTACGGCACCACCGTGTCCGTTTCCTCGGCGAACTTCTGAAACGCTTCGGAGGCTAGAAAGTCCGCATCAACAGTTATCGATGGGGAATCCGGCGGTCTCAACGCAGCGGCTGCGGCAGCATCTTCGTACGCGTTTTTCGATTTCTCGCCGTTCGCCCCGAACGGTTTTCTCATGCTATCTCTAACCCGATCTCTCGTCGCGAGCGCGGCTTCCATCGCCGCCATTCTTCTTTCAAAGAGTGCGCGCAGATCGCTTCTTCCTTCATCTACTTTCATGCACTCTTCTTCCGCTTCTTTCGACAAAATTTTACCTTCTTCGTCGAACATATCGCACTCTAGCTGCGCGGATTTACGTTCGATTGAAACGAGCGCAGCGGCAGAAGCGGCAAGTTCGGCGGCGGCCAATTCCAACTGCTGCGCGCTTCGCACAACCGCTTCGGACTCTTTTCTCGCCTCTGACGACAATAACTGTCGCGCGTTTGGTTTCTTCCGGAGCAATTTTAACTCGCTCATCGCCGCTTGTCCATAAATATTCGGCATCGTGGATAATTGCTCTTTATTCTTCGCGAGAACTTTCTCCGTCGTTCCAACGTATGTCCCCGACAACTTTTCCGGCGTCAACTCCGGCGTGTACTTCTTGAACAAGTCTTCGGTCGTTTGAGTCGTGCTCGTCTCGCCGTCGATTGTGGGATTGTTTTCCGGTAGCAGCGAGTCTTGTAAGAACGCGCGCAAATCTTCCTGTTGCGTCTCGTCCAGCATCTTGTCGTTCAGTTGCACCCAGAAAATATTCTTCGCGCACGAAATCTCCTCCTCCTCCTCCTCCTCCTCCTGAGAAGAGGAGGACGAAGGGCTTCTCGTCGTCGTCGTCGTCGACTCGTTCGATGCAACGCTACCGTTCTTTTTCTTCTTTGCGGATACAGAAGCAGCATCGTAATAGTAATCTACCACGCAGCCAATCGCTTCGGCTTCGGCGAAGATGATATCCACCCCGTACGAGGTCAGCGAAGACGCGATGGACGCCAACTCGCCTCGTCGGTTCGGGCCTTCGACGAACACTTTCGTGCACTGATTCTTTCTACTATTTTTACTCATCGATGATGATGGCGATGGATTTTCCACGGTCACGGAGAGCGAGTTCTTCGATGACGAGGTTACAAAATCCCCCTCTTCTTTTTCTTCTTCTTCTTCCGCGGGAGGTGCTGGGGAGGAGAAGAACGCGCTCGTGGTGGTCGTCTTTTCCAAACGCCGCCGCTGATGAGTCATTTTATCTCCTCCTTTTTTTAATCCGCTCCTCCTTTCCATATTCATTACATGCATCATCATCATCTTCGACGACGAAGAAGTACTAGTAGTCGCGTAAAATTCTCTTCTTCTGGAGACGAAGGACGAGGACGTGCCGCCGGTGGTGCTTCCCGTCCTCATCGTGTGCTCTTTCTCTTTATGTATCAGAAATCGGTTGGCGGGGTTCCAGCGGTTTTTTGTCCCTTTTTTTTTCTTTTTCTCTTCTTTTTTTTTCAGTCAAAGCTCTTCACACAACATCATCCCCTCCAAAGAGTTTAAAAAAAGGAAACAAAAAAAAATGAATACGGTCGCGCGACGAGGACGAGGCCTGTTGTTGTCTGCGTCATCATCAGCAGCAGCATCATCAGCAGCAGCCTTCTCTTCCTCTTCCTCTTTCACTGCATCATCGAGAGTGCTTTCCTCTCTCTATTCCTCTTCTTCCTCTTCTTCTCGAAGCGAATTTCGATCGGCCTTCTCTGTTGTGGAGAAAAAAGGTCTCCAACGCGATCGAGCGTCGTCGTCCTCGTTTACAAAGTCCTCCTCCTCCACCTCTTCGTTCGCGAGACGCGGTAGTAACACTAGAAAATGGATTTCCACGTCTGCGACGAAATCTTTCTCCTCGGAAGGAGGAGAAGAAGGGGCAAAACCAGCAGCAGTCGACGACGATACCGTCGTCGTTGATTTATCGAAGGGTGAAAACACGACGCCGCCTTCGAGTAAAATACTAAAACTCGCCGAAGAGATTGTGAAATTAAACATGTTAGAGATTAATGATTTGGGGAACATTTTACAAGAGAAAATGGGCATTAGTGACCAACAGTTATATGGTATGGGCGGTGGTAGCATGGGTATGGGTGGAGGAGGAGGCAGCGGCGGAAACGTAGCCGCCGGGGGCGGAGACGCCGGGGGCGGGGACGCCCAGGCTCCGGAGGCTGCGCAAACGGAGTTTTCTCTCAAGCTCGATGCCTTTGACACGAGCTCGAAGATTAAGGTCATCAAAGAAGTCCGCGCAGCTACTGAACTTGGATTAAAAGAGGCGAAAGATTTAGTCGAAGGCGCGCCGTGTGTCTTGAAGAAAGGTCTTTCGAAAGCCGACGCTGAGGCTATGATGGCGAAAATTGTCGCCGCCGGGGCCACGTGTTCGCTCGAATAAAAAAAAAAGAGAATACCATTATTGTTATTAATACTATTATGATCGATTCATCATAACCTCTTCTGGTACCTACTACGCGCATATATTTTCTTCTTATTATTATTATTACTAAAGGAGTACGTGGTGGTATACTTCCCTCCTCTTTTGTTTCTAATCCTTTTTTAGTAAAATCAGAGACAGAGAGCAGCAGGAGAGAGAAGAGAAGAGAGGCAAAAAAAATGGCCGACGTGTTGTTCTCGTATCACAAAAAAACAAGATAGAACTCCTCTTTCACTAATCCTTCAAAGAAAGACATATCGCGCGCGCATATTATCTCGTATATATATTTCACATATATACACACATACACACGCATTTACTATTCATCACGCATTTAAAATGAGCTTTGCTATTTCCCAAACGTCCTTGACCGCGCGATCCTCCTCCGCGTTCACCTCCTCCGTTCGCGTGAACAGGACCACCAGAATGGCATCACGTCACTCTTCCTCGTCATCGAAGGTGTCTCTGGTGACGAAATGCGAAGGTCCTACGGCGAAGAACTTGGAGATCATGAGAAAGTTTTCGGAACAATACGCGCGATCGAGTGGAACGAAGTTTTGCATGGACAAATCTGTCACCGCAGTTGTCATTCAGGGTACGTTTTTATCTATCACACAAACCTCTTCGTTATCTTTCGGTTTGTTTTCCGATTGCTTTTTTTCCTCTGTTTGTGCGTGTATCTCCGACCCAAAGAGAGGAAGAGAAGAAAAAATTCTCTTCACGAGGGGGCATTCACTCGATGATGATGACGATCGAGATAACTATCGCACGATCTCATTTGTATCATCCTACTGATTTCCTTTTCTTCTCTTTGTCCCGCCGCTTTTAATGAAACAGGTTTAGCCGAGCACAAAGATACTCTCGGCTCGCCGCTGTGCCCGTGCCGTCACTACGACGATAAAGAAGCCGAAGTGAAGGCTGGTTTCTGGAACTGCCCGTGCATCCCGATGCGCGAGCGAAAGGAGTGTCACTGCATGCTTTTTCTCACCGATGATAACGATTTTGCCGGGGATGACAGCACGATTACGATAGAGGAGATTAACGAAGCGATCGAAGACATGTAAGTAGTAGTATCCAGAGTGTCCGAGAAAGAGAAAGAGAAAAAAAGTAAGAGTAGAAAAATGAGAGGGTCTTATTAATAAGCTGTTGCTGTGTAATACTAAATCGAAAACAAACGTTATATAGAAAGAAAGAAAGAAAGGAAGAAAGAAGGAGAACGAGCTCACGCGCTTTTACAAGTAACTATGTCTTCTTCTCATTTATATTTTTAAAAGCGTATGTGTAAGTAATAGGAGTTTCTTCGTTTGATTAAAAGCATTTTCTGTGCACAATAGAAGGTCCAGCCTCGTCGTATTCAGACTTCGCGATCCACATTTGCTGAAACGTGGACAAAGACGCCAAAATAGAACCACCAATCCACACGGAATACTTTCTCTCCGGCGGCGCGACAACCTTAATCTTCATAGAGGACGGCGCTAAAGCGGTCAACTCCTTTGAGACTCTATCGGCGATACCCGGGAACATGGTTGTCCCGCCAGACAAAACAATGTTCGCGTACAAGTCCTTACGAATATCAACGTCACACTTCATGATAGAGTTGTACGTCGTTTCGTGGATCCCCGCCGCTTCCATACCTAACATAGACGGTTGGAACAACACTTCCGGGCAACGGAATCTTTCCGAACCAATCGTGATGACTTGACCATCCGGTAACTCGTACGATTTCTCCAAAGAGGAGGAGCCTTCCGCCGTGGCCATTTCTTCCTCAAAATCCTTGGCGACGTACGCCAACTTTTCCTTAATATCGCGAACGATTTCCTTCTCCGCGGTCGTCGTGAACGAATAGCCTCTTTCAGTTAAAATTTTCACCATGTAATCAGTCAAATCTCTACCGGCGAGATCGATTCTAGAGATGGCGTGCGGCAAAGCGTACCCTTCGTAGATTGGCACGGTGTGCGACACACCATCACCGCAATCCAAAACGATACCAGTCGTACGACCAGAGGCGTACAAAGACAACACCGCTTGAATAGAAACGTACATCGCCGGGACGTTGAACGTTTCAAACATGATTTGACACATCTTTTCGCGGTTCGCTTTCGGGTTCATCGGCGCTTCGGTCAAAAGAACCGGATGTTCTTCCGGAGCGACCCGCAGTTCGTTGTAGAAGGTATGGTGCCAGATCTTTTCCATATCGTCCCAGTTAGTGACAATACCGTGTTCGATCGGATACTTCAACGTCAAAATACCTCTCTTACTTTGCGCCTCGTCGCCGACGTATGAGTCTTTTTGGCCCATGCCGACCATCACGCCTTGGTGTCTCGGGCGACCAACGATGGACGGAAAGACGGCTCTCGGCGCGTCGTCGCCGGCGAAACCAGCTTTGACCATACCGGAACCGTTATCGCACACGAGCGCGGAAACTTCAGCATCTTCAGCCATGTTTATAATACGTTTCTTTTTATTATTCTTTTTTTTACTTTATTCAAAAAATGTACGAAAATAAATTGTGTGTGTCTTCTGTTTGGAGAAGTGATCGATCGACGCTTCGAGAAGGTGCCTGTTTTTTAAGAGTGATGAAAGAGAGCGCGTGTGAGTGAAAGAGAGAGAAAGGATCAACGAGAGAAGACGACTCCTCCCGACGACGACGACTCGACGGTTTGAACCACGAGAAGGCAATAAAAGAACAAAAGAGAAGAAGCCCAAGGAGCCCGCGCGAATATAATTCATAAGTAGTTATAAAAAAGAAGAGAGATCACACGACGACGACAACACCAACAACAGAGGAGGAAGGAGCTTTCTTTTTTTGGCGCGCAAAAAGAGTATATAATCTTTCCACCTCTTTCCCCGCGAGAACGAGGAGACGTTTTGCGCCGATCGCAACAAGGCGAGACGAGACGAACGCGAAAAGAGATCGTCCCTTCGTTGACGTCGACGGGATGATCGAAAAGAAAGAGACAACGTAGTGTAAACAACGTACCGAACCAAACAAAAGAATGTGGCGATCGGAAGAAAGTTTTGTGCTTTTGCCGTTTGGACGAATTTTTGGTCAAAGACAAAAAAAAGCCTCCACCACAAACATAAAGTGTAGTTTTTATTAGTACTCGTGGAGAAGAAAAAGAAAGAACGCGCAGCCGAGACAAAAACATTAGCACACAAAGAGAGGACAACAATAACGCGCGTGCATATGCATACTACTATAGCGCAGTACAAAATTCTTCTTCCTTTTCTTCTTCTTCTTCTTCTTCTACGTAAGACTACTTATACAACCACGGCTATTTTTATTTAACGTTATTCTCTCGCGAGCGCCGAGCGATTGAAAACTAAACTACTTGGCGAGAGAGATGTACAAAACGTTGTTTCCTCTGATGAACGCGTCGCCGTATTTGTTCTTAAGCTGACCGTTGACGTATTCCTGTTTTATCGAGATGAAGAGAAGAAAAATGTTGCGTTAGTTTCAGTAGTATGGCGCGATTCTCTAAAAACTCGTTGCTTTTACGAGAAAAGACGACAAACAGTACGTACCTCTGTGTGTTCCATTGCAATGTTCATGTATCCGTCTAAGCACGCTAAAATTCCTGTTTTTCAAAAAGAAGAAGAAGAAGAAGAAGAAGTGTCAATGTCACGAACAACACCGCGATTGATGTGTACAAGCGTCGTCGTGTAGAAGTATAATAACAAACGAACGAACGAACGAACGATCTCCTTTTTTCTCCGTCCTTGTGAGACAGCAAAATTCATTCACTCTATCAAAATACCTCGATAATCCACTCCAGAGTTTAACTTCACGACGACTCGTTTCCCTCGGATAGATTTTAAGAAATCTGCGGGTGTTTTTGATGCACTCGTCGTCGTTGATGCTTCCATGAATATTATTATTATTATTAGAGAAATGTAGTATTGAATGAATGAAGCGCAATTTTGAGTGGTTTCAAGTGCAACTGATTTTGAGGCAAATTTTGACAAATTTTGAGAGAAGAGTTTTCACTCGAGGCGACCCTCAAAAAAAACGCTCTTGTAAGAGTCATTTCAGAAGCAACAACGAACAATAACATCACATCATTCTTCGGGAAACAATAATCAACATCACGACGACGATAATGAGTGGTACGATTACATCATCATCCTCGATGATGCACCGATCTTCTTCTCTCGTTCGAGGAAGTAAAAACAACAGTGGTACTAACAGTAATACGAATAATCGATTATTGTTTCTTTCGAGGCGGAATAACGAACTCTCCGCCTCTCGTCGTCGTCTTCGCGCGAACGCGGACAGTGCCTCGTCGTCCTCCTCTGAAGGCAGTGGCGTCGCTTTCGAACGGTTGGTCGAACCTCTGATTAAAACGAAGAAAGAGGACGATAAGTTAAACGAAGGCATCGCGGCTTTCTACGATCAGAGCACGCCGTTATGGGAGGAAATTTGGGGCGACCATTTGCACCACGGGTATTACCCGAACGGCTCCGCGGACGGCGTCGATCACCGAGCCGCGCAAGTGGACATGATCGACAGAGCGTTAGATTGGGCGTCAATTTCGAATAAGAAGAATGTCTTAGACGTCGGGTGTGGGCTCGGTGGAAGCTCGAGATATTTCGCCCGAAAGTGGGGGAAGGACGTGAAGGCGACCGGCGTCACGTTGTCGCCGGTGCAAGTCGCTCGAGGTAATCGTCTCGGAGAGGAGCAAGGTTTGGATCAACAAGTCAACTTACAAGTCGCGGATGCGTTAAAAATGCCCTTCGAGGATGCAAAATTCGATTTTGTGTATTCGATGGAATCAGGAGAACATATGCCGGACAAGAAAAAGTTTGTGGGCGAGTTAGCGCGCGTGTGCGCCCCCAACGGGCGAATTTTAATCGTCACTTGGTGCCACCGAAACTTGAAAGAAAACGAAACTGAATTAAAAGAAGACGAGCAGAAACTTTTGAAACGAATTTGCGACGCTTATTACTTACCCGCGTGGTGTTCGAGCGATGATTACGTGAAGCTCATGAAAGCGGAAGGATTGAAAGATATCAAAACTGAAGATTGGAGTTTAGAGGTGCGACCGTTTTGGCGAGCGGTGATTAAAACGGCGTTGACTTGGAGAGGGGTATTAGGTTTGTTTAAATCTGGGCCGGAAACGTTGCGAGGCGCTCTGGTCATGCCGCTCATGACGAAAGGATTGAAAGACGGCACCATCGCGTTCAACTTATTGACGTGCGTGAAAGAATAATCGAGTCGCGAAAAGAAGACGATGAAAAATGAGGAACGAAACAGAAGAAGATCGTGTAACAAACAAGGCGGGTTTAGGCTCAACTCGCGCATGTGATGTATGTAAAATGGAAAGAAGATAAAGAAGAAGCCTTAGGAGCAAAAGCATTAGTAAAGTGTATTTGTGAAACTAAAACCTATTATTACTCTCTAAAAATCTCCAAAAATGACTACAAAACTCTCGTCGGCTCTGGCCCTCTCGTTACTACTATAAACGCCGTCGCAGCTATTAACATAAAAATGTACCAAAAGACTATCAAATAATTGACCGTCGCATCTGTAACGGCCGGGTGGTGGAACGCCAAGGTTATAGTTACCCACGATAACAACACGACAGCCGTGCCGCTGTTTCGGTGATATTTCTTTGTTTGCGCGACGGCGTGTTCGCTCATTTTCGCAACCCGCGCGACCCCGGTCTTCTTAAATCCTATCACCCCAAACGCCACCGCTCCGAACACGGACACGAATAACGTTAATAAACCGAATTTTGAGTGTAGCGTCGTGAAATGGTCGCTTCCTTTTCTCACTTTGTTTTCGTAAATAGCGCACACTCCACAGCTGAAAAAGAAAATTCCTAGAGATTGAACGAACGCGTGTACAATCAACGCTCTCGTTCGTCTCAAGTCCTCAAACCGTCTCAGCTTGAGAGCGATTAACGCCCCGAGTGGTAAACACACGCCAAACGCTCCAGTCATGCTAAATATGTGCGTCTTTAATAACTCGTTGGGATGTGAAGAAAAAGTATGATAAACTGTGATTGCAAAAAACGCAAGCGTGAGACAAAGAGCACATTCGACGGCGTTTTGCGGGAAGACGAGGAAACTGAGATCCTGCGAGAATCGAGGCCCCACGACGAGCTGAGAAGAAGAAGAAGACAAAGAAGGAGAAGGAGAAGACGTTGTTGTTTCGCTTTTTCCGCCGCCGCCGCTCTCTACTAACATGGCCTCGTCCAACATATGTTCGTATTTTACTCGCTCGCGTCGAGATACAAAATTCTGTTGTCTGTTGTTGTTGTTGTTGTCATAAAAACAACGAAAGATGTCAGTTTTGAAAATACACGACAGTCGTCAAAAATCACGAACTAAAAATAGAGTTGTTTGTTGTCGATTGATGGTGCTTCGTGTGTTAGTGTTTTGACTGACTCTCCGGAAATACACAAAAACACACACGCGTTCGCGTAAAAAGTATCATCGAAACCGCCGGAAACGAATGTCGTCGCCGAGTATGTCGTCGTCGCAAAACAACAAAGTGTCTTTAAACACGACGACACTTTTAGCGTTGAACTTGGTCCAAAATAAGAAACTGCTTCTTACGAACGAAGGGCAAAGAGAAGAAACAAAAGAGACAAAGAGGAAGAAGAAGATAAAAGTTGAACAGGATGGTGTTCTCGAACGAGCGAACAACACTAATGGAATTGAAACGCCGTCATCTCTGTTGTCACAGCTGACTGGCGAAGCGCGTTTGCTCGAACGACGCCGACGACGAGAACAAAGGAACGAAGAGAGGAAGCAACGAATAGAAGAACGCAAAAAGAATACGTCGCCGCAGAAAGCGACGACCCGATTGGATCCATCAACATGGTGTACTTTAGAAGGAATGGTTGGGGGTCGCGTCCTTCAGCCGCAAGATCGCGTCGTGCATAGAAAGAAGCGCGTAGAAGTTGCTGAGATAACGACGCCGAGAAAAGGACGGAGACCGTGGAGCATGAAAAACGACGACACGCACTTGAAGATGTGCATGTACGCGACAACGTCATCGACATCAACATCGTCATCATCATCGTCGTCGTCGTCGATGACGACATCTAAAACGACCTACTCGAAAGGACCCATGTTTGCGCTGTTACAACCATTAGCTGTTTCTTGACGTTGATAACTTTCTCTTCTTCTGCTTCATTCTTAAAAGATGCTAAAAAATTATTACGCGTATCGATACTACTCGTCGTACTTCGATTAATCTGCTACCCTCTCTGCTAACTTCCTCCTCTTTTCTCTCTATTACTAAATTATTTCTTCTTGAGTTTCATATTCAGTTTACACTCTTTGCAATACCATTTCCCTTTCAACTTTACGGTCGGGTCCAACCCGACGCACGAAAAGTGAAACCATTCTATTTTACATTTATCGTTCTCGCAGCCAACCATCTCGCCGAAACTCACGCGTTTGCAATAACAGTACGTCGGTTCGTTCGGATCGGCCTCGTTCACGTAATACGGCGACCCGACTTGATCGTTCTTCTTATCGTTTTGTCCTCCTTGCGCGTTCGGTTTGTTTTTTGGATTCGCGTTCGTGTTGTTCCTCGCTTCGTCCTCGAACACTCTCAAGTCTTTGTCCAACTTTGTGATGTGTTCGTCGACTAAATCGTACGCTCGAGCCGCTAAAGCGCACTTCTCGTCCGCGATTTCCAGGCATAATTTCACGCTCTTGTCGATGCGTTCCTCGAGAAGTTCTTTCTTTTTCTTCCTGCTCTCTTCGTCTGAATCGTCGTCGTCTTGTTCGTCCACGTCGTTCAATTTCCGTTTTTTGTTGTTGATGTTGATGTTGTTGTTGTCGTCCTTCCCAGTCGTCTGATTCGTTTTTGTTGTCTCTAAAGCTCGTAAAACGAAAGTTTCCACCTCCGAGTGCACTTTATCGCTGACAGATGCGGACGTCTCGTCCAAAGCTTTCAGTCGTTGCAAGTAAGAGACTAAAGTCGTCGGCACGTTCGCCGTGTTGTCCGCGAGTACCGTCGCCGTGGTTGTCTGCTTCATTTTATTTTATTTTTGAAGACGGAAGAAGAAACCGAAGAGCAGAGAGACCAACAAAAAAAAGCACGAAAAGAGACAAAAAGAAAAAACCAAAAAGGACGAGGGAAAGAAGAGTGTTTGTTGTCTGTGAATGGAGAGAGAGAGAGGGAAAGAAAGAAAAATCGTCGTCACTTTTTGTAGTACGGAAACAACAGTAGAAGTAGATACACACACACGCAAAAATGTCTTTCACTGCATCCACTGCAAACATGCAAAGCTTGTGCGCGTCGTTCAGAGGCCAATCTTTGAACAACAAAACCGCAACCTCCTCGGCGGCGACGACGAGAAGAGCGACCCCGTCGAAATTTTGCGTCAATGCCGCATCGGTCGGAAAAGTGAAGTTTGACGGCTCCTCCAATGGCGAAGCGAACTTAGATTTGAAGGTTGCCAGAAACGAAGTTGCGAAAGGGATTGTGCACAAATACGTCGTCATGGTTAGACAAAACGCGAGAAGGGTAAGTGTGTCGTACCGGAACTGATTCCGCCGATTTCGTCGTCTCGAAATTTTTTCGCTTAAAAACCTCTTTCTTATCTCGTTTCCTTGCTTTTTGCGCCCAAATCTGCAGCCTCACGAGGCGGCGAAATTTGTTTATGAAATCGCGCACCTCCACGGCGCATGATGTTCTCACGCGCTGACTTTGAAATCTTCTGTTACTGTAATATCATCATAAACACAGGGTACGGCATCAACCTTGACGAAAAGTGAAGTTCGAGGTGGCGGTAGAAAGCCGTACAAGCAAAAAGGGACCGGGAACGCTCGTTTGGGTTCGAAGAGATCTCCGTTACTCCCGGGCGGGGGCGTTACGTTTGGCCCGAAGCCGAAGGACTGGAGCATTAAGATGAACAAGAAAGAGAGACGATTAGCGATGGCGACGGCAATTCAATCTGCGGCTTCTTCTATGATTGTCGTCGACGGCATCAACTCTGGCGTTACCGTGCCAAAGTCCAAGGCGTTTCAAGACGCTTTGAAGTCGTGGGGGGTCAACGTCAACGACGAGAAGACGTACGTCATCACGAAGGATGCGCCAAAAGAGGTTGAGTTGGCCACGAGAAACATGGCGAGAGTTGTGCACGCGGATATCACCAAATTGAACGTCTACGACGTCTTGAACGCGGACAAGGTTGTCGTCGACGAAGCCGCGCTTGGGTACTTGAACGATTTCTACGGCGCCGCGGGAAGAGCGTGGGCTTAAAAAGAATTAAGGTTCACATATTATTTTCTTACATACATACAACAAAATATACCTATTATAGCCCTTGTGTAATTAATTATTGATAGTACGAAGTGACATCGACCAACTCTAATCGAACGAACAAATCCGTGCCTCCTGGAATTTTGGTGGTTCCGTCAGCTAACACGACGTCGTTCGCGCCAAAGCCTAACTTCTCCGCCGGTATTCTTAACTCGCGTATCCCGCCTCTTTTCATCGTCGACACGCCTTCAACTATCCCTTCGCACAATGGCGTCAACAACGGCTTCCCACTCTTGTAAATAAACGCGATCGGTTTCCCGGTTTTCTTCGTATCCACGTACACGACGTTTGGATCCTCCGCGTTGGACATCTTCACCTCTACGCCGACAAAGTTCCCTTTATTCGGCATACCACCGCCCCCGATGCGAACGTCTTTTATCTTCAAACCGCTCTCTGAAACCGTCTCCGATTGCTCGTCCACGTCTTTATCGATTTCCAACAACGATTTCACAATCTCCCCGCCTTCCACTAACGCCAACACGGCCACGAGAGACAACCCACCGACGATGCCAAACCTTTTCGTGAGCGCTCGGGAAAGCGTCGCCGCCGGGTCGAACAAGTTCACCCCTTTACTTCCCAACTGTTTCTTCTTCGTCTTCTTTAAACCGTCTTCTTCGTCCTCCGTTTTTCTTCCGAACAAGGCGTTATCCACCGCGTCGTTCGATTTCGATACATCTTTTTTTTCATCATCTTCGTCGTCACCGTCACCCGTCGTCGCTTTCGTCAGAACACTACTCCTGCTCTTCTTCTTCGCAGAAAAAGAAGAAGAAGAGGAAGAAGATGCTTTCGCCGAGGAGCGGGCTCTTCTGGCAGAAGAATAAGAAGACAAAGTGTTGTGGAAAGTACTACTACAACAGAAGCTGTTGTTGTTGTTCGTTGTTGTTGCTCTCATCATCATCTTCTTTCGGTTGCGTCGTTTTAGTGTGCAAAAAAAATCGAAAGAAAAAAAAAATCATCATTTATTTTCCAATCACAAAATGAAGAAGCAGAAGAAGAGGAAAGACGACGACTTGTCTCGATTCAACTCCTCCTCTTCGGAGGACGAAGAAGAAGAAGAAGAAGAAGAAGAAGAAGAAGAAGAGAAGGATGAGAGCATTAGAAGAATCAAAAGTGTTGTGACAGGAGGAGGAGATGAAGACAAAGAAGACAAAGAAGACAAAGGAGAAGAAGAAAAAAAGCGTCCTCCTCGTCTGAATGTGGCGGAGAGAAAACGACTGAAGAAGAGAGACGCGCAAAGCGCGAAAACGGAGAGACGAAAGAGAGAAAGAGAGCGAATGGAAAAAGCACGCAGTAATAACAACAACACTTCTTCGAAGGCAACGGAGGAGGAAGAGAAAGCGAAGAAGAAGAAGAAGAAGAAGAAAAAGAATGCGTCAATAAAAGAAGACGAAGGTGACGGCGGCGACGTAACAGAAACGGAAGAAGAAGAAGAAGAAGAAGAAGCAACGACAGAAACGGGAATGGAAACTGAAACGGAAACGAGGAAATCGAAGAAAAGGAATCACGCGACGTTTGAAGTCGAAGGCGTGGCTTTAGACGACGGGACTTTAGTGCTCGTAGATAAGAGAAGTTTAGTCGTGTATTCGAGCGAAGAGAGAGACGGGAACGGCGAACACAAGCGCGTAGGCACGTGGGACGCAAAGACGAAAACAGTCATCAAGAGCGACGACAAAGACTATGGTAACGCGAAAAGGAAGTTTGATAATGGTGATAGTAGTAATAATAGTAGCAGCAGCAGCAGCGACGGAGAGGAACAAGACGACGACGATGGTAAGAATAATTCGTCGTCATCAGAAGAAGAAGAAGAAGTAGAAAAGCAAGAACAACGAGAACGAGAACACACGACGCCGGTAAAGTTAGACGTGAACCATGCGTTCGAGTGCAATCCAGACGACCATTGCGAGACGTCCTTGGAGGCGCACAAAGACATCGTAAACTTTTTGAACATTGTCGCGTCTCAAAAGAATAAGAAACCGTCTGAATTAATTATTTACGATCCGTATTATTGCGCTGGAGCGACGAGACTGAACTTTACCGAGCTCGGATTCCCGAACGTCATCAACGAAAACAAAGACTTTTACGAAATGGTTGCGAAAAACAAAGTCCCCGAACACGACGTTTTCGTGACAAACCCACCGTATTCGGAAGAGCACGTGGAGAAGTGCGTCACGTTTGCTGCTAAAAATATGACGCAATTCGGTCGGCCGTATTTCATGCTCGTTCCGAGCTACGTCGTGTGTAAACCGTATTTCGTGCCAGCGCTCTTGACTGGAGGCGCGCAAGGAGCGGAAGAAAGAGAAAACACGAAGGAGGAAGACGCTGAAGACGATATGAACATGCATAAGAAACGTGGTCAAGTCTTGCCATTTTACATCGCGCCAACGAAGCGTTATTATTACTTCACGCCGAAACCTTTAGCAAAACTGAGGAATAAGAACATCGACGAAAATGGCATCGAGAAGAAACGCAGAGGTCACGTCGGAAGGAGAGGTGAACGAACGTCTCCGTTTCTTTCGCTCTGGATATGTGGGTTCGGCGATGACCAAATTGAAGCCTTACGAATGCACAAAAAGTTGCGGAGAGAACAAGTAAAGCATTACGTCGTCGCGAGAAACCCGAAAGAAATTCCATTGAATGTTTTAGACGAATGGGATCCTCGCCGCCGGGAGGACCCGTCACCAAAAAAAGCAAACATCCAGGACAAGAAGAACAAGAAGAAATACTTTTAGAATAACTACAGTAGCTAGCGAGAATAACATGTACTACATGTTTATAGGAATCTAAGGACTAATTTTTTTCGTGAGCTTGTATCTTGCCGTGCTCCTCTTTCTTTTCTTCCCCGCGACCATGCGCGTGATGCGAATTCCGGTTTTTGAATACCGGTAATCAAAAACGCGTGACTGTGTGCTCGCCGTCTTTCGAGTGGTCCTTATCGCACGGCACGCCGTCGTGTGAGTGGCCGTGGTGTCCGTGGCCGTGTTCCTCTTTCTTTTCTTCCCCGTGACCGTGCGCGTGATGCGAATGCCCGTGACCCGTGTGCTCGCCGTCTTTCGAGTGGTCCTTATCGCACGGCACGCCGTCGTGCGAGTGCGCGTGAACAGCTTTAGTATCTTTCGGCACCTCTTTCTCCTTCATGACGACTTCGCCGTCCTTCGCCGCTTCTTCGGACACGTTCACTTGAATTTCGTAGGACGTTTCCACCTCCCCTTCGTTGTTGTGTAACGTCACTTTAATCGTATTCTTCGCCTCGGATATTAATTCAACCACGGACATGTTCCCATTCACGTCGTTAATTTTAAGCGCGCGCCCACTAAACGATGTCGCCATCACCCCGACGTGCGTCGTCCCTTTCGGTACTGTCAACGCGTACGAGAAACATTTCGAGCCGTCGAACGAAGGCTTTAAATCTTCCGTCGAACTTAACTTTGTCTTTGTAAATCCTTTGGCTTCTGCGGAGCGTAAATCTTCGCCCTCGTTGAGAGGAATTTGCGCGGTAAACGAGAGGAAGTTTAAGAAGGCTGAAGAGGAAGAGGAGGACATTCTCTTCTTCTGTTTTATTATACCACGACTACTGTGTGTGTGTGTTTTTGTGTGTTTTTGTGTGTGACGTTCTAAACGTTGTTGTTGTTGGTATACTAAAGAAGAGCGTTAAATATAACAAATGAAGAAAAGCGTGTGCCAGTTTTTCTTCCTATTTTTTTCCAACGAACGAAAATTTTCTTTTTCTTCCGTGGGTGTCCGTCTGTTCTGCTCTTTGCAAAAGGAGGGAAAAACAACACACTTTTATCCTCCAAACACACAAACACAAAAAGACACACACACAAAACGTTTTTATTACACGCGCTTTTTGTGGGACGATGACGACGAGTTTGACCACTAGTAGTATTACTACGACTACTACTACAAGATTACTGTATTCGTATTCTCCTTCTCCTTCGTTGTTGAAAGGCAGCGCAAAACGACGCGTATCATCATCATCGAGAAAAATCATCGTGAGAAGAAAACAAGTTATTCCATCATCATCTTCTTCTTCTTCTTCTTCTTCTTCTTCTGCTGCTGCGACGACAAAAACGACACAAAGAACTGAACTCAGAGGGAAAGAGACGAGAGCGAGGAAATTATCCGTTCCGTATAAAGATGGGAACAAAGACTGCGACGTTCTCGTAAACGACGAGGCGAAGGAGAAAATCATAGCGAGAAACTGCTCGAAATACGTCTCTTTAATCGACGGCGAAAATCCAAAGTTGAAAATATTGTTGAACGTCATAGAAAAAGACTGGGACAGAATAGGCGTGAAGAATAAAAACGCCGGACATCACACGCTGTGGCCAGAAGCGTTCGAAGCCGGAAAAGCTTTGTTAGAGGAGTGTTTCCCGGAGGAGTGTTCGCCGGAGTTTGGAGGCGAGGTGTTAAACGGCGTCGGATTCGTAAACGAACCAGAGTTTCAAAAGACGCGCGCTATCGATTTTATGCAAAGAAGACCAAAAGGCGATTTCACGCACTGTAAATATAATCCGTTGCCGAGATTACACCGAGACCCAGATGCGATCGATTACAAGTCCCCGAACTGGATGGAAACAGCCATGGAAAATTCCGAGGAGTATTCGTACCGGTATTATAACGTTTGGATCTCGAGGACGCCGAAAGATCCAACCGGACAAGTCTGGGATAATCCGTTGTTAGTCTTGTTGCCGAAAGATGGTGGCTCAAAGGAGTGGAAATACGACATTCGAACGGAGAAAGATAATTTAGACGAAAATGGGAACGAAATTAAACCGCCGTCGGCGTTTGAGCAGATCAAATCGAACCCGATGGCGGCGGCGCCGATTGTTATGAATATGTTTTCGACCAAGAAAGGCAAAGATTTCGGCGACGCGACCGATCCGAATTATTTAGCACGAGGGAGCCCAGAGCTCATCGCAGACGACGAGCACGAGTGGGTGACTGGACCATTCGTCGCGTTTGATTCGTTTGATTGTTGGCACGGGTCCGGGAAGTGGGATTCTGACGCGAAGAAGAGTTTGATCGAGGGGTCGAAAAATCCCATGGAGGCGCGCTCGGAAGCCGCGAAAGGTAGAATTTCCATGGAGTTACGGTTTAGAGCGCGGTGTAAACCGAACAGCAGGGAAGGTTTAGCCTGGAGTCCGGTGAGTGCGGCGTATAGAAGTAACAAGTTTACTGAAGATAGCGTGCGACCGAGCGAGCAAACGTACGATTTAGTGAGCGGTAAAGCTTTATAAGAATCTTTGTATTATACGCATCTACCGGTACCGGCAGTACTCGTCCAATAAATGTACGTAATAACTTTTAGAAATATTATATACTTTTAGTACTAAAAGCGAAATGCAATGATGAATCTTTTTCAAGTGAAGCACGCACGCGAAGAATGCTCTCGTCGTCGTCGTCTCTTTTGTCGTACGATGCGATACAATTATGCCGTGCCTCTCTTTTGGTACCTCGCCGGCAAACCTGGCATGAGCGGCGGCAAGACTTCCATATCGTCACCCGGGCCGCCCAAATCGTCGCCGCCGTTGGAAATCAAGATGATCTCCGCCACGCCTTCGCTCTTCTCCAAGGCTACCGCGTCCACGTTCGGGCCGAAAAACTTGGAAAACTTACCCATGAATCCGTCCCACTCTTCTTTCGTAATTTTCGGCGACTCCATGGTCAAAACGATCGCGTACCTTCCATTCACCATTTGTTCGGACACGCCGACCAATTTCGGTCTTTGTCTCTTTTGTAATCCGCCCGGTCGGTTAAACTTGAAGATGATGTTCATCGCCTCCTCCAAGTGTTGCTCGTCTCCGTATCTGTACCTCGTCACGTCATTTCTTAACTGCGTCAACACCGCGGTCGATTGATCATCTCTCACGTTCACCGCGTCTTCGTACGACTCGCACTCGAGCGGCAACAGCTCGGCGTATTTCAACGCGAAACCGATCAAAGAAATCGGAAAACCGTAGATGAGCATGAGCGCGGAAATTTCCGTCCCTGGTAGGAACGAAAAATACGCCCCGAAACCGTAAATCAAAAGTGGTAAACCGACGGACAAACCAACCGTCCCAAACGACGTTCGCGCGGCGTTGAAACCTTCTTCTGGCACTAATCTTCCCGCAGTCGAGCGAGAGGTGATTTCCGGTTGCACGTATTCCCCAGCCGTGAGGTCGCGCTTACGTTCGACCACGGAAATGTCTGCCTCCTCGCCACCTTCGCTCGCTTTCACTACTAATGCTCCTGTGTTTCTTGTTCCTTTGTTTATTAAAAAGTGTTGTTCTCGTCTGCTGTTGATGTTCTTGTTGTTGTTGTTGTTCTGTGATGATGATGATTTTGCAATCGTCACCGACGAAGAGGAAGATGATAATTTCGCCATCGTCGTCGTTTTTAATGTCGTTCTTCTAACTTTGCCGCTGCTTTCGCCTTTTTGCGTGAATCGAGTTTTGTTCAGCTTTGACGCCATCGGGGTAGTGATGGTCGTAACGGATAACATACTGGTTTCTTATTTATTTATGCGTGTGCGTAAGTGTTGTTTAGATATGTGTGTGTGTGTGTGAAGATATCTCGAAGAGTCCTGGTGTGAGAGAAATTGGCGGTCGAGATGGACTGCTGAAAAAGGAGCAAAAAAAACAAAAAAAACGAGCTCGGGAAAGAAACAACAAACAGAGAAGAAAAAATACACGCAGAGAGAGACAACATACTTTTAATACTATCTCTACTACTGATACGAAGAAGAAGAAGAAGAAGAATGTATACGAAGAAAATTCGGGCGGCATCGCACGTCGTAATACTTCTGCTGTAAGTGCTCTCTGTTTTTAATGCGTTTCGCGTTTGAGGTGATTTTTGTGAAGATATATAATAGCTCTCTCGCAGTCTACTGTTGTTGTTTGAGAGAGAGAAAAAATTGGTGGTCGAGCAGGACGGAGGTGAGATTTTTTCTCAGTATGAAAGGACACCCGAAGGACCTGATAAGAAGAAGAAGAAGGATTACTCAACTCTCTTCATTCGTTATTCCTTTTCGGAATAAACTCGTGGTCTCTTCTTCTTCTTTATTAGAGTAGTATCACAATCATCGAATTAAGAAGGAATTAGTATTACAACAATTAAAATGACGTCTTCTTCTTCCATGACCAGATTAACGATGAGCGCGATGCACTCCATCGCTCGCTGCGCGACCATTCACAACAACAAAACGAGGACGACGATCCAACAGCATGTAAAACATCATCATCAACGCAGACACCTTCGCGCGACGACGACGACGGTGATGTCCGCGTACCAATCCTCGAAAGTTGGAGACTACCCGTCCTTGGACTTTCGATGCTTTTACGAAAAAGATGGGAAGAGAATCTCCCCGTGGCACGACGTGCCGTTGAAAAACGCCGACGGCTCTTTCAACTTTATCTGCGAAATTCCGAAAGAAACGAAAGCGAAGATGGAAGTCGCGACGGATGAGAAATTGACTCCGATTAAACAAGACACGAAAAAAGGCAAGTTAAGAGATTACCCGTACAACATCAACTGGAACTACGGTATGTTACCTCAGACGTGGGAGGACCCGCAGCACGTTCACCCGACGATGAACGTGAAAGGCGACAACGACCCGGTGGACGTCGTCGAGATTGGCTCGACGCAGTTGGAAATGGGTTCCGTCACTCCGGTGAAACCGTTGGGCGTCTACGCCATGATTGACGAGGGCGAGTTGGACTGGAAAGTCATCTGTATCAGTACCAGCGACCCGAAAGCCTCTGACATCAACGACGTCGCGGATGTCGAGAAACACATGCCGGGGGAGTTGGAAAAAATCAGAGTTTGGTTTCGCGATTACAAAACGCCGGACGGTAAGCCGCAAAACATGTTCGGCTTGGACGATAAGTGCATGCCGAGCGCGTACGCGAAAGATGTCATCGAAGAGACGCACGAGTTTTACAACTCTTTAAAGAGTGGGAAGAGAGCGAACGACGAAGAGTTGAGCTTGGAATAATAAAATAAATGATAAATTAAACACTACAGTTCTATTCAAACTTTTTTTACTTCTCAATTGAAAAATTTCATCATAACAACAACAACGGCATCATCATCATCATCATCATCATCATGGCGGCGACGACGAAAACGACGACGACGAAGAAGAAGAAAAGGAGGAAGAAAAGGAAAAACGATTTCGACGACGACATCACTAATACTGTTTCCTCCGAAAAAGAAACGACGAAGAAGAGGAAGAGAAAAAGAGGTTCAGATGATGATGATGATGATGTGGGTGAGCTTCTGGTGAAAATGTACCCGCACGGGTCTTTTATTCGCCCGCTGTTCGTGCACCGACAAACGCAAAAAGACATTCGAGACATTCGAGAAGAAGAAGACAAAGAAGATGAAGACAAAGAAGAAGAAAAAGCGGCGGCATCTTCGGCATCGTTTGCAGCCGCGACGGTATTAGTCACCGGATTCCCGTTCGAGTGGCACAACGAATTCTCCATTCAGGATTTATTCTCCACCTCTTTCGGTGAAACGAAACGAGTGCAACTGATTCGATTAAAAACGAATTCGGAGGCGAAGAGCGCTTTGGTGACGTTCGAACAGACCAAGAGTTTACAAAAGTTATGGAAGAAAATCGAAGAGAAGACAATCGTAGAAGCACCGATGACAACGAGAATAGGAATAGGCTCACCTCCTCCTCCCCAGTTCGGTTTGGATAAGTTTGTGTACGAACACAGACTCCGACGCAAAGGCGGCGCCAAGGCGGCGAAAGCGACCGTCGACGAGTGGTTTCGAAACCGCGCCAAGGAGAAGGAAATAGAAAAACGGAAACGCGCGAGAGAAGAGGAAGACGACGGATGGACCGTCGTGCAACAAAAACGAGGGAGACGGAAAACGAGCGATAATCAAGGGATAACCGTCGGTGGGGTTCGAGCGAGCACCGTGGAGAGACGCAGGAAAGAAGCTTTGACGATGGAAGACGAAGACGGCGACGCTACGACTACTACTAGTTCTTCCTTTTACAGAAAAAAGAAGAAAGGCACGCTCGGTTTAGCTCCCGTGGAGAATTTTTACAAGTTTCAATCTCGAGAGAGGCGAAGGAACGATTTAATCGCTTTGCAGAGAGGGTTTCAGGCGGACAAAGCGAAAGTCTTAGCCATGAAAGCCGCCAGGAAGTTCAAGCCGGTGTAAAATAAAATTGTAGAGCACAACGAACTGATTTTTGTGTTTTTTCCTCAATTTTTTTTGTGACCTGACCTCACTCTCATAACGAGGGTCGCTTCAATTATTATAATCATCGTAATAATTAAAAAGAAAGAAAGATGCCAGAGCAAGGCAAAACAGAGCAAGCAGACGATGGGCAGCAACACCAACCGAAAGGCACGGTGTGGCAACAGGTACGCGCCGGTCGTCTTCCTTTCTCCACCTTCTCTTCTCTCTCTCTCTTCTCTCTTTTTATATAAAATTACAACGAGTTAAAAAACTGTACTCACCAACACCAACCAATTCGATCTCCTTTTTCTTTCGTCGCGTGTCCTCTCTCATCATCGACGACAACAGGCAGCCAGAGCGTATTTTTACGTCATCGTGTGGATGTCCATCTCCATGGGGGTTATTTTATTCAACAAGTGGATTTTAGCGTACTCTGGGTTTAAGTATCCAATCGCGTTGACGTTATGGCACATGGTATTTTGTACCACCGTGGCGACGGTATTGATGCGAGTGTTTAAAGTGACAAAACGATTATCGATGCCGAGGAAAGAGTACGTGAGCAGAGTATTACCGATTGGCGCGTTTTACGCAGCGTCGTTATGGTTGTCAAACTCGGCATATTTACACCTCTCGGTTTCGTTTATTCAAATGACGAAAGCGTTGATGCCAGGGTTGGTATATTTCGTCGGCATTATATTCCGAACGGAGAAGTATCACGGTCTGACGACTTTGAACATGTTTATCATCGCAATTGGGGTAGCGATTGCGGCGTACGGGGAAATTAATTTCATTTGGATTGGTGTCATCGAACAGTTTTCGGCGTTAATATTCGAGGCGACGAGGTTGTGCTTGGTGCAGATTTTGATCAAGAATAAAGGGTACGCGATGAATCCGATTCAATCGCTGTATTACGTGTCACCGGCGTGTGGAATATTTTTGTTGGTACCATTTTTGACCGTGGAGTTACCCGAAATCATGGCCAACGTCGACTTAGTTATAGACTGGAAAGTGTTATTCTTGAACGCGACGTGCGCATTCTTGTTGAATCTGGCTGTCTTTTTGTTGATTGGAAAGACATCGGCGTTGACCATGAATATCGCCGGCGTCATCAAAGATTGGATGCTGATATTCGCGTCGCAGCACTTGTTCCACAATACGGTGACGTTTTTGAATTATTTAGGTTATGTGATTGCGTTCCTGGCTGTTGGTATGTACAATATGATTAAGTTGCGGCAGGCGAAGAAAGCGGAGAAGGATAGAGCGGCTGCGAACGATAGCAAGTAACATATGAGAGCGTGTGTTTTTAATCTAATAGGACCAATACGATTATGTGTATAGTAAGTAGTTTTCTTTCAATTTTGCGTATTCTTTTTCATTCGAATTGACAAAGTTTATGTGCTAAAAGGTTCAATCTCTCTAAATAGTTTGCTACAATATATTATGGGGGGACAGGAGTGCTGCGCTGTTTCTCTTCTTAGTCAGTTTTCTTTCTGAAAGAGCACCCTTCCGTCAAGCGCGCTTTGCCGCCAGTCGGCTGGCACAAAACCGCCGAGCATGAGCCGCACAAAACCACAGTCTGAGAATGCGAAAACACAGTCGTGATGGAAAAGCACCCTTGGCATTTCACATCCATGAAGAAGCTATTCGGACCTTGTACTAAGCGTTTGAGTTTGTGCTTGGAAGCTTCGAGAGCCGCCGGTGGATTGAGCAAATCGATATCTTGTGCGAGCTGTATTGCGAGTAAAGAGAGAGAATGGGTCAGTACGCAGGTATAATAAATCAATTATCTTCGCGAAGAACGAATAACGAGAGAAGAAAAGAAATTTTTGCCTCTCTTTTGGAGTTCTCGTTCATGTAGGGCCATCCACCCGCCCATCAACGAAAAGCAAACGTCGCGCACGAAAGCACGCCGCGATGTCACAAAAAGGCCAAGAAAAACATAAACACGTTCCAAACACATTGACACATAAAATGTATCCGAATATATCCGCGTTTATCCTTTCACCCGTCCTCTCCAAAACACTTTTCGCGCGTTCAAAAACTTTTCGTTCGCCGCATTTTTTCCTCGTAAAACCGCGATTTTCGACGAGTCGTCGCGTTTCCTCCAAAGACGCGCGCCCCGTCGCGAAGGTAAAACGAACGCGATGAGCGCGTGCGCGCGTGCGAGAGATACACGAGCATCTGTTCCGGGAGAAAATTGACGCGAATAATACGTACCACCATTATATTCGATCTATTGTGTTGTATATAAATGACGATTTCACAAAGCAGAGAGGAAGGAAAGGGGCTTCTTTTTCTCTCCCGCCAAAACGGACTTCTTTCTCCCCCTCCTGTTTTCTCTCGACAACAAACAAGACAGAAGAGACAGACACCCAAACAGAGCTGGTGCTTCCTCTTCTTCAGAAATAAACTTATATTAAAACTAATATTTATAACACTCAATCAAAATGGCAGGTAGGTATCGATGATCGTTTGTTTTCGAGCGCGCGGGGCGGCTTTCCGGGCGGCTTTGCATCATCAGTCTTCTTTGTTGGGAGATATTGATGAAACACACACGCACACAACACACAACAACGAGTGGATGATTTTTATTCTTCTTTTATTTTTGTCGGCGGATCGTTTATCTCTTCTTCTTCTTCTTCTTCTTCTTCTTTAAAACAATGTCTCTTCGTTTCTGTTGCTCTCTTTCATAAGCGTGCATATTCGAAGCTGAAAATGATCTGTAACAATTATAATCAGTTCTTCTTCTGTGTGTGTATATATGTAAAACTCATTATTCTTCTCTCTTTATTCTCTCTTCTTCAAATGAAATGAATGAAAAACAGACATCCCAGTTGTTGGCGATGGTAAATACGAGTTGAAAATCGAAGCGACTTCGTGCAACATTAAAAAAATTGACTTGAAATTCTACGGCATCGAAAAGGCCACGTGCCAAGTGACGATTAAATGCAACGGTGCGGAATGGAAAACGAGCGACGAGCGAGGTTTGGACCCGACCTGGGAGCAACACGTCATTTTCAAAATCAACGACCCGGAGACGGACAAGATCTCGGCGGTGTTCCACTGCGCCGGCATCCAGTTAGGCGACGAACAGTTTTACGCCTTGGACAAATTGTTGAAGGGCAAACAGACGTTTAAAGGGTTGGTTGTTCCGGGTGGTAAAGCGGACATGCTCTTCACCGCGGTTGACTTTGGATCGGAAGAAGCGCCGGAAGAGGATGACGCTTTTATGGACTTTCTGTAAACGCCGCCGCCGCGTACAAACGAAGGAGAGAGAGAAAGAAAGAGAGAGAATATATACACACGTAGCAATTATTTAATTTAAGCTTAATGGAACAAGAACCGGGAGGATTGGAGTACTTTATACGTTTTAGTCCAACGTGACAACAGACATTCTTCGTTTTACACGGCATCTATCGAGATCTCGTTTTCGATGACGTTTCGTTGAGTACGTACTATGTGAAAGTTGTTCTTGAGAAATTCTTCGTCAGTCTCTCGCGCGCAACTACGACTGCGTTAACTACTCAATAAAAATCACAAGGATTAAAAGAAGAGGAAGGAAAAGAAATGGGCTCATTCCTCTCTTCAATCTTTTCGTCGGCGAAAACGAAGCGAGAGCGGGAGAAAATCTCCTCCCAATGTGCGACAAGAACATCCGCTTTAAAAGCGTGCGTTTCTGCGTATCCGAAAAACAAAGAAGCGTGCGAGAAACTCTCGGAGGACTTGGCGTTGTGCAAAGCGAGATTGGTGGACAAATGCACCGCCAAAGCTGAAAAGTTTGAGGAGATGTGCGTTAAACTGATGGTGGTCAGAGAGCAATCGAACGAGGAGAAACGGAAGTGCGCGAAAGCGGCTAAGAATATGCAAAAGTGTGTAAAGCGCTTTTGAACACGAGGATATCGGTTGGATGATAGTAGTATGATAGTAATAAACTAGTAAGTAGTTTGATTTGAAATAATAGAGCTTTTAGGGCGCATCGTGTCGCGTCATCTTTGTCATCTTCGTCTCGATTGTTATATTTAAAGGATGACTTATTAGTAACTCTTGTTTATTCTCTCTCTCTCGCTCTCTCCCTCTTCTAAAAATCAACGCTCTCTTCTTTTATATTTCACCGTAGTCGATAACCACGCGTTCGTTCGTCGTCGCATCTAAGTCTGTGTACGGCCCTCTCCCTCCACCACGTCCGCGTCTACCACCTCGGCCACCTCTTCCACCGCCTCGGCCGCCACCGCTACCGCCTCTTTTGATCCCTCGCAACGTCGGTTTGTTTCCTTTCGCCTCTTCCGCTCGCAAATACTCGAACACGTTCTCTTTATACTTTTCGTCAATCAAACGATTGCGTTCTTTCTCAATAGCTTCGGTTTGTTTCGTTTTAATATGTTTCAAGACAAACTCCTCCGCGATGAAGAGTTTGGAGGATAACGTGGACCCGAATCGACTTTCGTCGAAGACGACCACTTGCGCTTTAATCCACTCTTCGATTTTATTTTCCAAATCCGCTTCGTCCACTAATCGTAAAACAACCGGATCGCTCAAGCAAGTCAAACGTTCCGACCAGGTGGAATCTACGCGCTTTGACCATTTTGTTGCGATTTCGTTCGCTTCGATCGGCTCGATCGGTGCGTCCGCCGGAACGGCGTGTTCGCCTCCGCCCAACGCAAACGTCGACAACGGTTTGCGAAACGAACATTTCGCTCTCACGTTCCTCCCTTCCGCGATTTCAATGTAATCGTGAGGATTCGTTTCTCTCCCGCCGTAATAGTCTATCCCGTGCACGTTCCAAAGATACACAACGCACGTGTCGATCGCTTTCGCGATATCCTCCGCGGAACTCTTGGCATTTATGGAGACGTTGTTTTGCAACGCGTTGGCGAGCTCGGGAGAATTCGGAATCTCCTTCTCGCTGTTTAACTTTTCGATTAAACTTCTCGCGACGGTTAAATCGTGCTTTAACCGGTCCATGTGCCACGCCTCTCTCGGGACGAACCCACCGATTCTTCTCGCTCTTTTCGCCTTTTTCTCCGGATCTTCTGTTTCCATGTTTTCTTCGCCTCCGTCCGCCGCCGCTTCCGTCGTCGCCTCGCTGTAATCTGGCAACCCTTCCACCGACCCAATCTCCGCGAACCCTTTTGCAAACTTTTCCGACTGTTCCTTCGCCAACTCCAAGCGTTTTCCTTGGTTCGATTCTAACAGTCTCGGATCGAACGTTCTTTGCATCCACGGGTCGTTCTTTTGTCGCATAAAATACTGCTCGTGAAACAAGTGCGCGTTTTCGATTTTATATTGCTCGTACTTCTCCTCGGCTTCTTGCGGCGTCGCGTCGTTCGGTAAGTGTTTAAACGCGAATTGGCGGAAGGTCAACGCCCCGGACGGGTCTTCCATTTGGTGATGATACTCGTCATCTCCTCTTCCTCCTTCTCTCTGTCGATCGTACGGCTTGCTACCTCTACCTCCTCTGCCTCCGCCGCCTCTCCCGCCTCGGCCTCCTCTGCGATGATCGTACCCTCCTCCTCCACCACCACCACCTCTGGAATAGTCGTCGTACCCTCCTCCTCCTCCTCCTCCTGAATACGGGTCGTCTCTTCGTTGGCCTCCACGTCTCGCTCGAGAGGCGCCGTACGCCTGTTGGTCTCCGTAATTATCTACGTCCATCTTTTACGTGTGTGTGTGAATTATTATTATACGATATAAAAGAGTTTTTTAAAGTCTCTCTCTCTCTCTTTCTTCGTCGCGTTGTTAAGATACTAAAACTCTACCAGAAAAGATCGAAGCGAACAACAACCAGAGCTGCGAAGAGATGCGACGCGTTCTTTCGTTCTTATTATTATTATTATAATTACACTTGATTTTGAGAGACAAAATGTGTTGTTGTGTGGAATTATGAACGAAGTTTTGTCCTTTCAAACTTCAAACTTGACGAAATTTTGCGTCGTGAAAAACAAAAAAACAAAAACGAAAAAGAGATGAGCTCGAGAAAAAAACAGAGCTGCCTTTGCCATCAAATCTTCCTCTCCTCTCTCTCCTCTCTCCTCTCTCTCAAAACGTGGTCGAAATTCGTACCACGTCACGTTTTTCACCGCAACAAGTAGGGAGTGCGTCTTCATTTGATCTTCAGATATATATATACCACAACATATATATTCGTCGCATATCATCTTTCAGCAGAGTTTACTAATCTCGCGCGCATTTATCTTCCGTGAGTACGCGCACACAAACAGACGCAAAGATGGCCACGACGATCAGCAACAGCAGCGCGGCGATGACGACGACGACGATGAAAAAAAATCATCATCGCACGTCTTATCGATTTGGAGGAAGATCTTCTGTTTCCAATGCGAACAACGGGTTGAGAGCAGCAGCGGCGAACAAAAGAACGAACAGAGTAAATATCATAACGAGAGCATCCGGAGCAGAAGATATCATCATCGTCGACGACGCGTCGTTCGAGAAAGAAGTGTTGCAATCGGAGACTCCGGTCTTAATCGATTTCTGGGCCACGTGGTGTGGGCCGTGCAAGTTAATCAGCAAAGTGGTGGAGAAAGCGGCGCCGGAGTTTAAAGGGAATTTGAAGATTGTGAAAATAGAAACGGATCCAAACCCAATTTTAGTGGAGAAGTACGAGGTGTACGGGTTGCCGACGTTGATGGTGTTTAAAGATGGTCAGCCGGTGAAAGGGAGTAAACGAGAAGGCGCCATCAACCTCGCCAAGTTGAAAGACTATTTGCAGTCGCACGGCATCTCGCCGGCGTAAAAGATTAAGAAAAGGCAGCGGAAGGGTATGTAATATGTATACGACTACACACCGTGAAATAAAAACGATAACTATACAAAACAATCCAATATTAACATTACAAATTCATCCTAGCTGGAACTTACTACTTCTATTATAATACACCGCAGGTCATCAACCGCGCTAAAAAATATTAACTTGAACGATGACTCTCTCTCTCTCTCTTTCTCATCGTTCGTTCATTCGCTCGTTCGTTACCAAAGCTTCTTCGGTAACTCCCATCTCTGAAAATTTCGATTCCCTAACCTTCCATCTTCTTTCCCGAAGAACAAAAACTTCTCTCTCGTGTACAGCGCCTCCGCCGCTTCTTTCGCCTCGGTCGATAAAACCTTCTCCGAATCGTACACATCCTCCGCGTATCCGACATAAATACAAATCATCGCGACTACGGCTATGGATAAAATGGACAAAAACGCTCTCAACGGCGACCAACTGCCTTGAGCGCGCGTCATTTTGGCGAGTTTCAAGTCCGATTCCACGGAGAAGAGGCGCGTCGATTCGTTCGGTATTTCTCTTCTATTCGCATCTTCGTTTTCATCATTTCTTCGTCGTTTGTCTTCTTCTTCGTGATAATACGTAGGGTTCTTCCTGCTCGTCGTCGCGTGGAATCTCGAGGTAAACGACGAAGCCTTCCTCGGCGAGAAGGGCATGACGATGATCACGCAAAGTGTGTGTTTCCCTTCTGTATATACGGTCCAAACAAAGCGCGCGAAATAATGATTCTTTGGACGCGCCCCTTCTTTTCAAGCGATTGAAGAAGAAAAAAAAATGTGAAAAAGATTCAAAACTCCCTCGTCTGCTCGTTCTCGAGAGAAGACTTTTGTGTGTGTGTGTGTTCTCTCTCTATTACTACTACTACAGGAGTACATGCAAATTATTACTACTACAACATTCTATCTAAGACGTCTCTGTAATACCCTTTCCTGAGCGGGTCCAAGAGGAGGAGTTTTTCGTACAGCTCTTTCGCTTTGATCGAGTGCTTCAAAATCACATCCGCGCGCCGCTCGAAATCGTCGTCGAGTTTCATTTCCTTCGCCAGGAGTTTGTGCAAGCGAGCGCAGACGAGCGCGGGCCATTTACACGTCGGTTCCATTTCAGAAACTTCGGTAATTCTATCTAATTCTCGCTGAAGCGTTTGTATTTTGTACGCATTTTTGGACGAGGAGGAAGAGGAGGAGGAATACGCATCGAGCTGTGAAAGTAACCATCTATGGTACATCCACGCGCTTTGGTCCTCCGGCTCTGTGAAGAATGCTTGAGAGACGAGTTCGAATTCCGCGTCCAGTACGGCTTGGAATCGCGTCGGTGATGATGACGACGACGTTTCTGTCGTTACTGCTGCTTGGTTTTTATCATCATCCAACTGTTCGAAGTGCACGGACCGATGGTGCCAGGCGGAATAATTGGAAAAGTTTTTTGAAATCTTTTCGCGAGCGTACTTCGCCTCTTCCTCTCTCGTCCTGTTCTCTATAACGTCATCAGCTACTTCTTCCTCGTTCATCCTATCGTGCTCGCCATTAAAATAATACCGAGTAATCTTATCCACTACAAACCTCCGGTAATTCCACGCGTGAAAATTTCTATCGTCCGCGTTTAACAGCGTCTCTAACATCTCTCGCTCGCGAAGGACGACATCTTTCATAAAAGGAAGAAGCGACGAGTCTTCGTTTCCTCTTTCCGACGACGACGACGACGACGAACTAAGGATTCGATCGTACAACCGAGCAATTACCCACCTCCTGTGTTCCCAGGCGCAATAACTTTTTGGGTTCCTCCTCAACCCTTGTTCCGATACGTGTAATTCTTCTTTCGCGACATTTTTTAGTCTTTCCTCCTCCTCTTCCTCGTTTTTTTGTTGTCGAACAACAACGTAAAGACAAAAACGTGCTTTCCTTTTGTTCCAACACGTGATCATTTCCGGTTGAATCTCGACCAGTTTTTGCGTCAAAGTGAGCATTAACGATTCCATCTTCTTCTGAGTTTTCGTAACGTGGTCGTCGTCGTCGTCGTCGTCGCCGCCGCCGCCATCCTTTCCTTTCTCGTTATCGTCGGCGTTTTGTAAGTGCACGATTTCTTTGTGCAATTTTTGCAACAGTTTTACTTTCGGCAAGGATTTCGCCCTTCGCTCGAGACGACTGGCAGTGCTTTCCCGCTTGCGTCCGTGCATTGTATCGATTGAAACCCTGCTCTGCGTTTCTCTCTTTCTCTCTTTTTCTCTCCGCTCCGCCGAGAGGAAGGAAGGAGAGAACTTTCGAGTGAGAGGAAGAGTGAGGTGTGTGAGCTACAGTTCATTTTTTTTCTACAAAACTACTTCATCTACGAACATTCAAAAACTAAAACTACTAACTCCTTTTATGCGTGCTAAGAACCAGCGGCGGATCTCTTACCTCCGACGAATTTCTTTAAACTTCTCTTAAAGTTCCTCACGTGTTGCATCGTCGCTTCGCTGGTGATGTCGTCGATGAAGCCGGATTTGAATTTTTGCGTCGCGGACGGACGAGGAAAGCCATCGTTTTCGTCGCCGAGCGCGACGCAAAGCGCTTCTCGAAAGATAGCGGGACCAACGGATTTGAGGATTGCAAAACAGGTCGCGGCGATGTCGGTGAGGAGTTGCGCGGGAAAGTATTCGTTAGCTGCTTCCAACAAACCACGGAGAAGAAGTGGGAGAGTCATTTGAGGCAAGTGAATGCTTTTTGGATTGTTAAACGTCCAATTCGGGAGAACCAATTTCACGTTGCTCACGTTGTTATTTACGAGACTTCCATGGACGACGCCGACGACTTTATTTCCACCAAACGATGCGGACGCTTTTTTTGGATCGAAGCTGTCAATTGAACGGCACGCGATATCTCCAGCTAAGGCGAGGACGGAAATCGCGTTTTCATCTGAACACCCCGTGCGTAAACTCATCGAAACTGCTCGGAGAAGAAGCTCCAGGCGTTCGTTACTGAGAACGTACCCGCAATCCGATCGGACGAGAGCTTGCGCCAACCCATACACCGATGGAAATCGATCCGGGTCGTCCGCGAAATTCGCGTTGGTATCTCTGAGATTCATATCTAGTACTTTCGCGACGACATCATTCAACGTCGTTCCGGAAAAAACGCCCACGATATCCTCGTAAGAAATTCCCATTCGTTGGAACAGTTCTGAGTTCATCGCAATCGATTCGTGCAACGCGGTATTCGATAAAGATGAATGCGTGATATTCTTCACATACGTCAATCGTACCGTATCTATGAGTTCGTTTCCGAGGTAACTCGATCCGTTGCTGTAAATGGAAAGATACGTTCGCATAATCATAAAAAGGACCGGCGCCAGAAAGACAGCCTCGTTGTCGTTCGTCGCGAAGACATGAAGCAACAAGCGAAGCTCTTTCAAAGGCACGACGGAACTTTGCGCCGGAGATAAAGCGTGAGATAATATTTCTAACGCCATCTTTTTTGTGTCGACATCGTGCGTTGCTTTCTGCGATTGAAGCGCAATGGAAACGTCCACTAAGGCGTGCCCGACTTGAATACCGTGATGATGATGAATAGCGCTCAAGGCGTTTTCTGATGTTTTCCGGAACAAACGACCCAGCGACTCCGCGGACGTACAATTCGCGCGTACCGCTGCACGTAGAACTACAGTAACTGTTGGCTCTTGACCGTCTCGCAAATCGTGAAGGGCAGTCGGTGTTACTAAATTTTCCACGTACGCGCGTTCAAGCATCTGACCGAGATAGTTTGAAATCTCCGGGTCCAAAAAGAGCGATTCCTTCGAGCAATCGCATAATCGCATAATCGCCGTCGCCGCGCCGCGAGAGTGCACAGGATCGTTCGTTGAACACAAAACTTCACTCAGCGCTCGCAAACAGTACTTCGTAAGCTTTCTAGAGATGGCGATATCCTTCGCCAATCCGACGAATGACCAACACACCGCTTCGCGAGCGTCGCTGAAGTGCACTAGAGCGTCCACCACCGCTTGTATCGCGATGTTGAAAAGATTGCTACTTCCGTCGTTACTTTCGCCGGTATTATCTCCTTCGTCACCACCACCAAACGTATTCTTCATTCTGTAGGATAAAATTTGAAACACGAACACGTACCCCAACCCTCTTTCTGTTTGTAATCCTTGAACGAGAATCGGTAAAATTGGATTCGTCCCGACTGCATTGATAATCTCGCGACACGAGTCGCCAATCTCGTCTCGAATGGCTTCCATTTCTGAAGGATTCCGTCTATAGTTTTCCAAAAGGAACGTTGCCAAGGCATTTACAACAACAACCACGTTTGGTACGTATTTCTGCGTCGTTTCTTTATCGAGGTCAAACGCCGATGCGGAGGAAGAGGAAATTTTCACCCACGCGTCAAAACACGATGCCGGCGACTCGGGACTCGCGAGGAGCACATTCGCGCACGCGTCTAGACAAAACGACACGATTTCAGTATCGTCTCTTTTCAGCGCTCCGTTAACTGTCGCCAAAATAATCTCTAGCGCGCGATTTTGCGCGGATTTGCACGCCTCTTGCGACGTCGCTACTTGCGACACGAAACTCAAACACTGTGCGAGCGCTTCTCTATTCGCGCCTTCTTGTTGCACGATAGCCTCGAGCAAAGTCGAAGCGAACGACATGGCGCTTGATTGTACTTTGGATTCCCCCGAAGCACACGCGATTTGCACGGCGCGCTCTAAAATTATACTTCGCTTTGGAAAGAATAACTCGATCGAGGCGCTCGAATTGACCTCGTTCAACCAAATCGCTAAGCAATCAAATATTAAAGCTACTAAAGTCACATCTTCTTCTCTTCCCTCCGCGTTCGTCGCGATAGAAATAGATTTGTACATCTCCTCCAAAGCGCGACACACGAAGACGCACGCTCTCGACGCCGCCTCGGCGATTAACTTCCGTCTTTCCGGACGAATCGCACCTACGTTTTTATCGTGCACGCTCTCCCCGAACGCTTTCAAATAATGCACAAACGCGTGCGCCGAGCTTTGTCGAAAGTGCATCGCCGACGATTCCACCAACGTCTCCACGTCCTCTTCGCTTCGCACCATTTTCATGGACGCCACCGCCGCTCCGAGCGCAGCAAATTCGCAGACGCTGTTGATTTCCTTCCCTCGTAAACTCAACAGATCGTTCGAGACGATCGATTGAAACAAAATCCGTAGTAACAGATTGTTGTTGTCGTTCGTACTGTGACTACTTTTATCTGTCTCCATCTTTGCTCGTCTCAGGTACTGCAAAACACATTTGCTGACAAACACCGAGACTTCGATTGATTCTTCCTCCTCCGAAGAACTCCCACCACCATTAACACCGTTCTTCCCAACGCCTTTCAAAATATCCAACACTAACTCGTAATTCTCCTCGAACTTCTCCCGGAACGTCTGGTCTAAAAACCGCTCGCACTCCTTTCTTCTCTCGTTCGAGGACTGCGGCGAACAGACCACCCGCATCGTCTCTCGCACTTGCTGTTTTTTTTCTTCCATCAGTGACAACAACAACGACGAGACGATGATTTGTTGGACGTCGTTTATTCTTCTTCTTCTTCGATACTACAGATGTTCTTGTTCGTATTATTATTACGACGACGACGACGACGATGACGATGATGATTGCAACGAGAGCTTCTTTCTCGTCGTCGTGAACAACACACACACCATATTGGCGCGTGTGTAATAAAAAGAGGAGGGGAAGTGTGTGTGTTTTTCTGTTGTTTTGGTGGGAAAAGAACAAACAAGAAAAGTTGCTCGCGTGTCCATAAGTAAGTTTAACCAAGGGTGCCTACTTTTTTTTGAAGGAAGAACATTTTTTTGAATCTTTCTTGGATCCACAAATCTCTTTTGCGCGCATACTATAAACACACACACAGAGAGAGAGAGAGAGAGACGTAATAAAGAAGAAGAAACAGTATGGAATCAATGTTCTTTGGTGGCGGACGCGGGGGGTATTATTCCGACGATGGCGACGACGAAGAAGAAGAACGAGATCTAGAAGAAAAAATTCGGAATCATCATCATCATTTTCAAGCCGGAGAAAGAGCATCCGGAGGAGGAGGAGGACAAAGAGAAAACCACCACGCAGGCGATCCGAAAACGACGACGACGACGGAACAAGAGGAAGTGAACGAAACGTTGACGAACGTGTTTCAAGGGTACGAGACGAAATCGTTACCGTTCGAGACGATACCACATCCGTGTAAAGTGGTCGAGTCGTCCTCTTTAAACGCCGTGGCGTTGCCGAAACTCACCTATCCTCTCGTTTCCGAGTTGATTGAGAATCGAAAACTGTCCGGCTTGCAACTCGAAGGCGTCGCGTACGCGTGTCAAAAACACCAAGAGTATTTAGAAGATGGCAGACGACGAGCGGGGTTTTTTATCGGCGACGGTGCGGGTATTGGTAAAGGGAGGCAAATTGCCGGCGTCATTTTCGATAATTATTGCAGAGGAAGAAGAAGACACGTTTGGGTGTCCACGTCGATCGATTTGGCGCGAGACGCGATGAGAGATTTAACCGACTTGGGGTGCCACGCGAAGATCATAAGAAACGTTCAAGAGCTGGATAACCAGACCAAAGCGACTGGGTTGAGTCGCGACTTTCAGGAAGGTATTTTGTTTACCACATATTCGACGCTCGTGAGCGCTACCGGGAAGTACGACAGGTTCCAACAGATTATCGATTGGTTCGGCGAAGGCGAGGACGGGAACGGCTGTTTGGTTTTCGACGAATGTCATAAAGCCAAGAATTCGGGGCACACCGCGGGCGCGGGAAAAAAGTCGAGCAGCGATAATGGGAGTCAAACGGCAAAGGCTGTCAGAGAGATGCAAGAGATGTGTCCGGAAGCCAGAGTTTTGTACTGCTCGGCGACGGGCGTTTCGGAGATTGGAAACATGGCGTACATGGAACGTATGGGCTTTTGGGGTCCGTCGACGCCCTTCAAAGATGCCGAGACCTTCATCAAGAAATTGCAAGACAGAGGCGTAGGTTTTCTCGAGATGCTCGCGATTGAGATGAAAGCCGGTGGAAAGTATGTCGCGAGAGCGCTTTCCTTCGAAGAAGCGGAATTTCGCACGGAAACTGTGAAAATTACCGCTCAACAGAGGGCGATGTACGACTCGGCGTGCCAAATTTGGCAAGACGTTCGCGTAGAGTACGAGGATTTAGCGCATAAACGAGGCGAGAAGAGCGGGATGTTCATGAAATTGTACTGGAGCGCGCATCAAAGATTCTTCAAGTTGTTATGCGTGAGCTTCAAAATCCCGTTCGTCGTCAAGGAGGTTGAGGAAGCTTTAGAAAGAGGCGAGTGCGCTTTAATCGGTCTCCAAACAACCGGCGAAGCGCAAGATACGCGTTTGAACTTACAATACGGATTCGAAAGCGATGTCCCAACCTCCACGACGCAAGAAATTTTGAGACAGTTCATTATGGAACACTTCAAGACGGACGTCAATGGCAAATCGAACGGAACCGCTGAGGAGCAAGAAGCGGTGAAACTCTTACCCGTCGCCGATCTTCCGGATGGTTGGAAACAAAGAGCAGACGGAACTATCACCGGTCCTCGAACGCACGAGGAAGCGTACAAGGTCAAAGAAGCGCTCTTAAAGCGCGTAGAAGAGCTGGATTTACCCCCTAATTTCCTCGACGACTTAATCGATAAACTCGGCGGCGTCGAGAAAGTAGCCGAGATGACAGGCAGGCGTGCCAGAATGGTGCGACACTCGATTGGTGAAGAATCTGGACTGACGTACGAACCAAGATTTGCGGTGCCACCAGTCTCGGACGACGGGCGGCATTTACTCGCATCGGCGAGTAATAACAACAAGGACAAGTTCGCATCGGAAATGGATAGCATCAATATTCGAGAAGCCAAGTGGTTTATGGAGGGGAGTAAATTGGTTGCCATCATTTCAGATGCAGCTTCGACGGGAATCTCACTGCACGCGAGCAAGAAAGTGCCGAACCAGAGGCGTCGCGTGCACATCACCGTTGAATTACCCTGGGCTGCGGATAAAGCAATCCAGCAACTTGGACGGTCGCATCGCTCGAATCAAGCACAGGGCCCGTTATATGTTATGGTCTCAACTGATATTGGGGGTGAACGGCGCTTTGTATCTGCTGTCGCGAGACGTTTGCAAAGTCTCGGCGCGCTCACCCGCGGCGATCGACGCGCGGCGACTGGTGTCGATTTGAGCGATGGTAACGTGGACTCTTTCCTCGGGAAACGATCTTTGCAAATTATGTTTGATGCGCTCAACGCGCAGGTCGACAACGATACTTTCGATTTCAAATTACCGACGGGCGTTTCCTTGCAAAGTGTTTGGAAACACGCCGGGTTGAGTGACGACGAATACCAACGTAAGATTTCTGAAGAAACAATTGAGAGCGGTAAATCGCTGAGAGATATTTACGTGGAACTTTCACGCGCTGTTCTCGAGCTCGGCGAGAAAGGTGGTGAGAAATCTTTGATTACTGTTAGTGCGGTCAACGTGCGCAGATTCTTAAATAGGTTACTCGGCGTCCCGGTACTTCGTCAAAATATTCTGTTTGGATTGTTCGGAGATACGCTCCACGCCGTGATAAATGCCGCGAAACTTGAAGGTAGTTATACCGAGGGAGTGAATCAACTCGGCGGTCAACATGTCGCGCTCGATGGCAAAGCCAACCAAGTTGTTCTCACAGAACCGTTTCACGGTGCTCGCCTACTTAAGTCCAACTTTGTCTCCGATCGTGGGTTATCTTGGGATCAAGCCTTTGAGATGTACAAAACGAGCGGTTCGCGATACCCCCGCGATGGATTTTATTTCAGAAAGAAAAAGTGGTACGGCAGGCGCGAAATTATGTTAGTGTTCACAGCCCCTGGTACCGATGAACTCGAAGTAGAAATTTACAGACCGAATATGGGGAGAGTTCAACCCAACCATAATCGCTTCGATTTCATGGCAGACAACACTCGAATCGAAGACAAAGACCCCGGGTGGTGGATTGAATCTAAAGCCAAAGAAGAGTGGGATTTTATGTACGACAAGACCGAATTCGGCTGCAAACATTACGGGAAGTGCCAAAACGCCCAAAGCGGTATACATTGCGATTATGGAAGTCGAGCTGAGCGATGCTGCATCGTCAACGGTGCCGTCGTGACCATGTGGAAAGAGCTCGAAACAGTTTTGCGACGACATCAGTCGAGTGTTCTTTTCCGTGACCGACACATGCGCGTCGTACGCGTGGAAACTAACCTTAAGAAGCGACAAGAAGAGGCGCAGACGACGGCCGTCGCGGCGTTACTCCCCGATTCAAACGGAAGCGATCAACAAGAACAAAACCCCGAGGACTTTTCGTTAAACGAAACGAACAACGGAACTGACGAAATGTTCGAGATAGTTGGTATTCGATATCCCGAAAAATTACTCCCGCTGGTCGTCGCTGCCGCCGAGAAAAATTGGGAGGAAAAAAAGAAAAAAGGCGCGGAAATTAAAGGTCGCATGTCGTTGAAAAAAGACGACGTGACGCCTATTGATCCATTCTCGTACAAGAAAGCGACGACGCAGCAAAAAACCATGAAGAACTTTTTCAAATCCTCCGGGAATAAAAAAACAACCAGTTTCTTGAACTGGGACGATTTTGAAGACGAGGAGAACGCGCCCGGGAAGAACAAAAAGACCGCACCTTTGTTGACTGCGGCCGCATCTAATGCAGCTGCCACCGACGATGCTTCGAAAAAGTCAAATGTCCGCGATAAAAGCGTCTCGTCTTCTGCGCGCATCCAAGACTTTTTCAAAAGGTTACCCGCCGAAGTGGCGGATTTGGAAAACTTGGTGAAGAAACAGAAAACGAGCGAAGAGGCGCGGGAGCGAAAACGTTTATTAGCTAAATCTCCAACGCCAATTCCTTTGAAAGAAAGCATCGAAAGGGACGGCAGAACGAACGCATCAATAGCACCACCACCACAAGTTGAGTACATAGAAATTGATTGATTGATTGATTGATTGATTGAGAAATCATCTTCCTGTAATACATTTGCACGCTTTACGAAACAGACACAAACTACACTTTCAAACTCTCTCTCTCTCTCTACTCACCTTCTACGTTTGGATACAAAAACATCCCTTTCACGCCGTCGGCATCGGTCACAAACCCTAACCGTTCATAGAACTCCACCACATCTTTATCCGCGAACAACGTCACGTTCGCCACATCTCTCGCCAACAGCGCGCGTATCGAGTGCGACACAATCGCCTTCCCTAACCCTTGACCTTGATACTCTGGATCGACAATTATATCCCACAAACACGCGTTGAACGCGTGGTCAGACGTCGCTCTGCACGTCGCTATTAATTTTTCTTCTTCCTCTTCTTCTTTATTATTATTATTACTATTGTTACTACTACTACAAACGTACATCTGCGCGACTAAAAACGAATTCTCCAGAGCGATTTTCAGCTTCTCCTCCGGTCGTTTCGGCCACCCAACTTTATCGCACAAATCAGAAACCTCTTGGACGTTTATTTCTCTCGTCGTGGAATACATTATTCTTTTGTTCTTCGATTGGACGATGAGGACGTCTGGTTCAGACGAAGCGTCGTGAGACTCGTTCTTCTTCAACGAGGGAGAAGACGAAGCGCCGCGAGGGGCAAGCCTCGTTGATTTTTTTATCCCCATTATTACCCGACGAGGATGAGGATGAGAACGAGGATGAAGTTGACTCGTTCCGTTTTTACTCAAAGGAATAACACGAGTTCCTTCGCTCCTCATCATCATCATCCTCGTAATCGTCTCGTGCTCTTCTTTGTCTTCTTTGAAACCTTTTGTTGTGTCTGTTTGTTTGTAGCTCAATAAAACTACTCTAAGAATGCTACTTTTATCACGCGTACTAAGAGAAATTAGTATTAGGTAATAATGCATAATTTGCATTCACTCTCCTTCCCTCTTTGAGCGTCTCCGCACATTACGTTTAGGGTTTTAAAAAAGTTCATTCTTCTTTTCTCTCTCTTTCGTCTTCTTCTTCTTCATTGAAGAGTAGAGCAGTCGTGCGAAAAACGAGAGCATTTAGTCGCTTTTCGAGAACTCTCTTTTTTACTCTCTTTCTCTCGAAACAAAACAACGCGCGCTGTTTGCTCGAACGAACGCTCTTAGTTTCGCTCTTTGCTCTTTAAACTGCGCTGCTTCTTCTTCGTGTTTAAGAAAAAGAAGAGAGAGATGAGCGCATTTCAACAACAAGAACAACAACGAGGCACCTCTTCTTCTTCTTCTTCTTCTTCGAGTAATCAACAACAAAAACAAAAACAACAACAACCAAAAACTTCGACGACGGAAGAATTACTGAACCACATGCAACTCGCGTTAATCGGTGGTGATGATGGTGGTAATGGCGGTGGTAATGGTGCAATGTCCGCGACGCTTTCCAAGCAAGCGGAAAGCGTCGATTTCAACGATTTCTTCTCATTGAGACGACCGAAAGATGCCGCGAGCGGCTTAAACTCTGGTTTGAAATCCGTGGGGAAAGGCGCGTTAGCTGGAGCAGCGGCGTTGATTGCGGCACCGATTGCCGGCGCTAAAGCGGAAGGTGCGAGTGGGTTTTTCAAAGGTTTAGGCGCCGGATTGGCGGCGGCGGTGGTTTTACCCGTCGTCGGCGCCGGCGTCGGAGTGACGCAAATTTGTCGCGGCGTGGCGAATACGCCCGAGGCGATTATGGCGGCGAATGACGGAAAGAGGTGGAATCGACACACCAGAGAGTGGGTGGATGAAGATTTAGTGCGAGATGGGATTTGGTTGGCGCAATCGACGGACGAGGATATATATGAGCAGGCGAGGAAGAGGGCGATGAGTGAAGGTAGAAGCGGCATCGGGCTCAACGGAGTACTCAACGAGAGCATGGGAGGAGGTAATAGCGATAATAATAGTAATGATAATAATAGAAACGGAGGAGGGAAGCAAGTTAAAGAGACGCAATATTACGAGATTTTGAAAGTTGAAACGACTGCTTCGTCGGCGGAGATTAAGAAATCGTATTACGAACTCGCGAGGAAGTTACATCCGGATAAAAATCCCGACGACCCGGACGCGCACAACAAGTTTCAAAAAGTCGGCGAGGCGTACCAAGTGTTGTCCGATCCAGAGTTGAGGAAAAAATACGATTCAAGAGGGAAAGATGGATTAGGTGATATACCCGTGATAGACGCGTCGGCGTTTTTTGCCGCATTGTTCGGGTCGGACCAGATGGAAATGTTCGTCGGGAAACTGCAAATGGCAGTCATGGCCGAAGGCGGAAGCGATTTGACGAGAGATGAAACGCGGATTTTACAAGACCGAAGAATTGTTCGATTAGCGATTAATTTGGCTGCTATTTTGGATGGGTACGCTACGTCGGCTCGCGCTATGGTCACACCGACTGCGACTTTAACGGCTGATAAGACGAATGAAAAAGAAGAGGAGGAAAAGCTGCGCGAAAAAGCGGCTCTGGAAAAGTTTGAAGCGCAAATGAAACCAATCGCGCAGAGTTTAGCCAACGCTTCTCACGGACCAAAAATGTTGAAACAGATTGGATTCGTGTACGAGAAGCAAGCGGAGCAAGTGTTGACGGATCCCGTGGCTGGTTTTGGGACGTGGGCGGATTTAGGGGTTCGTTCAAACTTTGCCGCCATGGAGCAAAATACAAACAGAACGAAAACACAGTTCAGCGCGATGAAAGCCGCGTTTGGCGCGTTTGGAACGGTGAAGAAAATCGCCGAGGAAGAGGAGGGATACATGAAGGAAGAAGAAGGAAAAGGAAAAGAGGGTGAAATTGAAAAGAGCGCTGGCGAAAGAGACGGGAAAATCGCCGAGAATATCGCTAAAGAGCAAGAAGGGAAGGAAACGAAGAAGAAACCGCCGTTGACAGAGGCTGAAATAATGCAGCGACGCGCGCAGCATCAAAAAGACGTCATGCCGCACATTTTAGAAGCACTTTGGAACGTTTCTGCGCTCGACATTGAATCGACACTTAGATCGGTGTGTGATAAAGTTTGTCACGATAAGAGCGTGAAGAAAGAAGTGAGAAAAAAGCGTTGCGAGGCGTTGTCCGTGTTAGGCAAAGTCTTCCAAACCACCGAGGCGGACGAGGCGCATAAAAATGAAGATATTAATCAACAGTTGGAAAATGCAATGCGCGCGGCATTCACGCCAAAAGAGAATGCAGATGAGGACGATAGTGACTGATTATATATAGTTATCGTTGTGTAAAAATAAGGAATGATGTTTCTCTATCTCAATCACTATTAAGAATTTTCTAGTTTCGCTAACACTCTCAGAGCGTATTTTCGGAGCAATTCGTCCTCGCTCGTGCGCGATTGCTGCAGAGCATTTCGAACCCCTAATTTTATCAGCGCCGATCTGCACTCTTCGTGCGCGCAGAGATTTCCGAGCGAAAAGAGCGCAACATGCGCGGGCGTTTGCTTATCTCCTACACTGCTACTCTTTTTACTGCTACTCTTCTCTGAAGCGTACTCTTTGGCGAGTAAAATTAGCGCCTTGGGCACATCGTTCGCAAGCAAGTCTGCGATGAGAGCATCGCCGTTTCTCGCCAAGTTTCCGAGCGCCGCCGCGGCGTTGCTTCTCGTTTTCCCATCGTTCTCATCTTTTCTTCCAACACCAAAAGTTGACCCGTAATGATTACCTATATTCCTCACGAGTGGGAGAATTGATCGTCGCAAATCATCGTAGAGATAATCGGAGTGAAACCCGGCGTTCCCGATGGCGAAAGCGGCAAACTTTCGAACCAACGCAGAGGGTTCCTCTTTTTCGTCTGCGTTTAAACGATCAATCAGCGCGCCGACCGTCCCATACTTCTTAAATGATGCGTAAAAATAGTCCGAGTGGCGACAAAGGTTACCGAGTGCGTTCGCTGCGCGCGCGCGCACGTTGAAATCTTCGTGTCGAAGCAACTTTGTTAAATGAAAAGTTGCGTTTGCCTCGCCAACATTTTCGTACCGACTCTCGTTACTCTTGGCGAGCTGTGAGAGAATCATAGTCCAATCAACAATGGTTGTTGCTTCGTTCGCAAACTCCACTTTAATAGATTTCTGCTTAATGTTCAGCAACGAGGACGCAAACGAAGATTGCGAAAGCGCAAACTCGCTGAGAGACGCCGAGCATCCTTTCGCTTCGATGAACTGGTTGCTGAAGACATCGCCGCCGGTGACGACCAGACGCGAAATTAAACTAATAGCACTCGATAAAGAATGCGCTTCACTGCTGTTACTAGTACTAGCAGTATCAACCGCCGCTGCTTTTTTGTTCTTTTTGCTATTCGCTTTGTTTTTGGTCGTGTTATTTTCTTCTTCCACTTCTTCTACTTCTTCCTCCTCGTTCTCGTTACCGTTCCCGTTATATTTTCTTAACGCGCGCATTTCCAGATCTGTCTTCATCGACTTCACGCACTTCAACAAAGTTCCGAGCACATTTTTTTCCTTCAATACTGTCATGAATTTACGGTTTGCCACGGCGCCAACTTTTTCTGCGTTTGAGCCTTTCGTCGGGATGAACGCCAGCGGTAACCGCAAAACGTTGAGTAAGGAGAAAATCGCAAGATGCTGCGAGGATTTATACTCCTCGATCGCTTTTGAAGACGCGTCGGAGCCTGGGGCCGTCCGAGCTATCGTCGCCACAATCGACGTTGAAAACGAGGAGAAAATCTCCATCGCGTCGCAACAGCTCTCCGCGACGCCAGAGTCGCAAAGAAAATCCGCCGGATGCGCAGTCTCGCAATTTTCCTTCGCCAACGGATGTAACGCGTACGCCACAGCTGCGATACCGTCTGCAACTGGACGTAACTTAGTCATGATTGCACTTTTAGTTTCGAGAGATGATGATAGCGTCACTCCCTTGGACAACTCGGAAGCGCGTGCGACTAATTTAATCAATCTCGTCGAGAAGCGCATCAACGCATCTTTTTCGAGCGCCTTGTCAGCAAAAGCTGTCGACGCCCTCGAACACGCGCCAATGATACGACACCCAGAGAGACTGAGAAATCCACAGTATGTTGAATTTGACGACGCTTTAATGAGTGCTTGGAATGCGCCCATGCGTTCGCCGTATCGAACGAATGAGTCCGCGACGAGTGTAATCGAAACCGGCGCGTAACACGAAGAACATTTCAACAAGGCATCGCAAGCGTCGCCGACAGCCTCGCCTCTTCGTTTGAATATGGCGCGTCGTTTGCGCTCGTCGTTTTCATTTTGAGCATTATTGCACTCTTTGCCACTTTCTCTGTCTTTTTTCTTTTGCGCGCTTTTCGCTTGCTCTTCGAGTAAATCGCGTTCGAGCTGACTAAACGACGATGCTAAATGCGCGATTAAACTTTCGCAAAACGTTGGTTTCGGGAGCTTTGAAAGTGCCATGACGCATTCCTGACCTTCACCGCGCTTTGAGGCGAGATCGATGGCGCGTGTGACGGCGACCCGAGCAAAGTGCTGCGTCTCGAGCTTCGATTGGATCAGACGAAGGCGAAGTTTGTCTTCGTCGTGGCCTGAATCGTCGTTATTTCGACGCAGTTCAAAACTCACCAAACACTCGCTTAAAGCGCGTAAATAGTTTGCCAATCCGACATTACACCACGGGGAAGGGCCCGATCCGCTCGCAAGTAGCGTCGCGACGTTCAAAGCGAGTTGCAACGCTTCCTCGCGTTCGATTTCAAAGGCAACGTACTTTTCCCGCATTTGCGCGTCGTCCTTTGTTTCGTTTACTGGATTCCACATCGCTGCGATGGCCCGCACGGTCCATAACGCGGCGCCGGGAGCATCTCTCGCTAATGCACCACTGGCATCGCCACCTACTTTTGCTAAACTCGCGCTCGAAACGCACACGATATTTCGAAGCGTTCTCAGAGCAGACACCGCATCTACTAAAGAACTCGTCAACTTTGGCATTGGACCATTTGCGTTGCTCGCGTGATTACTCAAACCACTGGAAGACGGCGCGTCGTCGATACCAGGTTCAGTATGCGCAGACGTTCCTCTTTCGCGCTCACTCCCTGGCGATAGAAGCGCGAGAATATTAAATTTTGATCCAGGCGCGCTTCGAGGAGGCTGCAAAGCCGCTAAAATAACTTTAATCGCCGTCCGATCTCGTCGCAAACGCGCGGCGCCATCTTCCGTGCGCGATTTAAGTTCGCATTCAAGTAAAGCCGAGTCTACACCATGCCCGTGCTGACTTTCAATCGCAAGATTAGTATTCGACGCGTGGCGTTGTGGCATCTCACCAGCCGTTGCTGTTCGTGGCGTCGTTCCCGAAACCACTCCGCCGATAAGTGCAGCACCACCAATAGCAGCAGCAGCAGCAGTAGTAGTAGTAGTAGTAGTAGCCGCAGTAACCGCTGTGCCTCGCGTAGTCGACGGCGGTGGTCTTCTCGCCGGTATTTTTGGCGTGCTATAGCCATCCGTCGCTGTTCCTGCGAGCACATCTTCTCTACGAGGTAAACCACCTCGTCTAACTATTGGCATCTTGTTGTTGTTCGTCGTCGTCGTCGTCGTCGTCGTCGTCGTAGCGGCGTTTGTCGTTCTCGTCGCACCTTGCGGCGTGGAAGCTAACGGACGTCTGTTGTGCGTCGCTACTGCCGCCGTCGTCGTTGTCGTCGTCTTTGCTCCCGTAGACAACCGGTTCTCAACCTCCTCCGCTCTTCTTCGTCGTTCCTCTTGATCACCCGCCTCTCTTTCTCCGCGTTGTTGTTGTTGTTGCTGCTGCTGCTGCTGCTGTTGTTGCTGTCGTTCGTGTTCGTGTTCGTCATCGTGTTCGTGTTCGTCGTCGTACTCGCTCTTCCTCACAAACGGATGTTCCAACAACGCCGGCCACGACAACCGTTCGCTCGGTCGTTTATTTAGTAATCCTCTCAAAAAGGATTTAAACTCCGCGCTCATATCTTCCGGCCACGTCAAAGGGTCTCGAACAATCTTTTGAATCAAAGTGTAAATGCTATTGGTAAAGAACGGCGGCTTCCCGACGAATAACTCGTACAGAATAACTCCCAGCGACCACAAATCTACGGTGTGATTATACGGCTGCTCTTGCACCAACTCTGGCGCCATGTACAGCGGCGTTCCTTTAATCGATGTCATCACCATAGATTGCGATCGAATCGATCGCGCGAACCCAAAATCGCACAATTTCACCACCTTATTCGCTCCAATCAAAACATTCTGCGGTTTCATATCTCTGTGTATGACTCTATTCGTGTGCAAATAATGCAACGCGGACACCAACTGCCGAGCGATTGCTTTCACCTCTAGCTCTGGCAACGTCCTATCGTCTTCCAATACTTCAAACAACTCGCCTTGCGCGTATTCCATGACCACGCAAAACTCGTGTTCCGTTTCAAACGCGTCTCGCATGGCGATGATGTTCGGATGTTTCAACACTCTCAAAATATCAATCTCTTGTCTTAAACTTCTCAAATCTCGTTCCGTTTTTCCTTTCTTCGCGATGAACTTAATCGCGGACGTTTCACCGGTGAACTTCTTTCTCGCTTTGTACACTTTCCCGAACGATCCTTCGCCGACTAAATCGAGCAAGTTGTATTCGGAGAGACGACCACTGTTGTTGTTGTTGTTGTTGTTGCTTTTTTTCTCGCCGCTCATCATCGCTTTCGTCGACATCGTTTCTCCTCCTCTTTCTTCTTCTGCTTCGTCGGATTGACGACGAAGGAGAAGAGACGACGGGGAGGAGGCCGCAATGAACGCACCACCACCACCACCACCGTTTATAAAATTCTCTCCTCTGTGAGTATTCTCGTCGTCGTACTCATCGTCTTCGTCTTCGTCAAAGCGCATTCTCGTGTAGTTGTCGTCGGAAAAAGACGATGAGAGAGGGAGGACAGTCCTTTTGAAGAATTTTGAAAAAAAAAATGAAAAAAAGCTGCGAAATTTTTTGAAAATTTCGCTAAAGATCGGAATGAAGAGACGAAGCTTTACTTAGGTAAGTCTGTACGCGTTCGCTTTTATTCCTTGACGATGAATGAGCTGTGATAACGTAGCGATAAAAACGCCGCTACGGTGCGGTGTATGTACTACACACGTGTCGTAAAAAATCCCTCTAAATAATGTATTAAAAAAACGAAATCACCGCCGAGGTCGATTCTTTCTCAGAGAACTCTTCTTCGGCTTTCCAATCGAGGAACCGGGCGACGTGCCTTTCTTTCCTCCCTTTCCACCGCCGCCTCTTTTCATGGCAGCTTTTTGACCTCGTCGATCGGCGAGCATGCGCTTATCTACGGACGGTCCACCGGCGTTGCCTTTATGCATTTTCCTCGCCACCACGTGCTTGATTTGCTTTTTGCGGCCGTTGGCGAGTTTATTCGCTTTGGCGTAAATTGCTTCAATTTCTCGAACTTTCGAAACGTCAGGAATATCGTCTTGATCCATGATGGCGCCCGCGCGTTGTCGAGCTTCGCTCATTTTATCCTTGGCGCGTTTTTTCTTTCGCAATTTAGCCTCGGCGACTTTTTTGATCGACCGTTCGTCAACTTTAATGGAGACGCTCGCGAGAGCTTCCTCGTAGTCGCTCTGATCGTAAATCGGTTCCGCTTTCATGAATCTTCGCTCGTCGTCGACAAACCAATCAGGCAAGTCTCTCGGATCGTCCTCAAATGCGTACCGGTTGTACGCGTCTTCGATGATTTCTTCGCGTTGTTTTCTTCGAAGCATTTTTTTGCTAATGGCGAGGATTTCGGCTCGGGCGCCATCCGAGAGTTCGTCGACGTCTGTAGATTCATCGCTATCAGAACCATCAGCGCGTACGCGCTGACGACTTCCTTTCGCGTTTCTTCCCACGCCTCTATCAGATACGTCGTCGTCGTCATCATCATCATCATCGTCGTCGTCGTCGTCGTTCTCTCGAGCATCGTCATCGTTTCCTCTGGGAACAATATGTAAATCATCTGCCGCCGCCTCGGCACGCAGCGCTCGTCTTTTACGTCCGACGTCCACATCGTCTGAACCTGAATCGTACGTCGTGTCGTCACCATTTCCGTTCTTACCACCACTCGTTTTCTTTCGCTTCTTATCGAGTTTATCCTGTTGTTTTTTACTTTTCAGTTCACCTTCCTTGGCAATCTTCGCCGCTTCTTTCGCCTTCTCCAGTTTCCTCGCTCTCGCTTGTTCCCGTAGACTTTCGTAATCGTCTTCGTCTTCATCAACGACGACATCGTCTTTGTCGTTCTTCTTTTGTTTCTTCTTCATCATATTTTTCTCTTCTTTTGCTTCTTCCCTCGTTGTCTTTGTTATTTTCTTTTCCGCCGCCGCCTTGCCGCTCGTCGCTGCGGAGGTTGTTTTTTCAATTTCCGAAAAAAGATCGTTGGAAAACCATCGATCGACGGTTGCCTTTGAGTTTGGTTTCACTTTGCTCGGGTCGAACTCGACGATCAGATTGTTTTTGTTTTTATCCTCCTTCGTTTTTTTCTTCCTGTTCTTCTCTTCGCCTTCTACGTCTTCGTTCTTCTCCCATTCCAACGGCGCGTCGTCGTCTTCCTCGAAACCAGTCTCCTCGCTATCGCTTTCATCGCTCTCATCGACGTCTTCGTCATCATCCGAGCCAAGCTCTCCATCGCCTTCGCCTTCTAACGTCGCCCTCTTATCGCGTCTCATCGCGGATCCTTTCGAGCCTTCTCCAACCGACCGGCCTTTCTTCTTTTGCCTTTCTTTGTACTGTTTGTACAAAGCGTCTAAACTCGAGTCTAGCCGCGACGTGTCGTTTTCCACGTCATTTTCTGCGTCAGAGTCTTCAGAGTCGTATCGGTTTTGTCTTCTGCGAGCCGCGTTCAGTTCCGAGTCAGAGTCTTCGTAATAGTCAGCCGGCACAGACGGAGCGGCTTGGTTTGCGACCGTATCGACATCCTCCTATTTTTTGTTGGTGGGTGAAGAAAATGGTCAGTTTGGCGTAAAACTATATTTACTACCAACAACGCGTCGCGCGCGAGCGACGAAAAAAAGAAAGAAAAAAAGCCTCAGATGGGTAAACGGCATGTTTTTGCATAAGGTTTTCAGTTTACGCGGGTTCTAACGCCGCTCAAGTGAGTAAGCGAGTATCTTCACCGGCTTTTGAATACATACAGAGAGAGAGAGAGAGAGAGAGAGAGAGAGAGAGACGTTAAGAAAAAAACGAGAGAAATCGAAAGAGACAAAAAACAAACGCTCGCGCGCGGCGGCGATGCGCAATCTAACGCACCTTTGTTTTCACCAAAGAGAATAAATCTTCCTCCGCCACGATGGCTTCGCCGTCTCCTTTTAATCCTAACTGCGCGCGTATTCTATCCTTCTGTTTCATTTTAGCCTGCTTTTTCTTTTTCCTTCTCGCCTCCGCGTCCATGTTTCCTTGCAATTCCTCCATTTCGCTCAGCAAGCGCTCGTTTTCGTCCTCGGGCACCGCCGCTTTATTTTCATTATTCTCGTCCTCCTCGTCCTCGTTGGCGTTTGTCGTCGTCCTCGGTTTCACCTTCTTATCCTCCATACCTAACCGTTTCCTCACTTGCAAACGCCACTTCAACAACATCTTAAAATCGCTCTTGTTCAAAACGCCCAAGTCTCGAAAGAGCGTCCGAATTTCCTCGTTCGTCTCCTCGCACGCGTCTAAATCCATAAATCCATCCTTTGGGGGCACCACGTTCGTTCCTTTCTTTCCTTTCCCACCGTCTAAAATAAAACAGTGGTACATCCCTAACATCTCCGCCGGTTTCTCGTTTGTGATAAAATTCTCCGCGTACGTCTCTTTATACAGCGAATGTAACCCGTCCTCGTAGCCGCTTCGATTTCGCTTCGCTTTTTCCACCTTCAAAACGTCCCTGTTCTGCTGTCCTCCTTTGTTACCTTGTCCGCCATCCTCCACGTTCGCGAATAAATACTCCGCCTTTAACAACCTCGGATCAATTTTCGTCGGCGCCAAGTACCCTTTACACACGACGAAAATCTCCGCCGACGAGTCTCTCGACGCCACCGGCTTCGTGCTCTCCACCTTCTTAAACAGCTGCTGAAACGCGTATAACAACGCGTGATACTCTTGCGACCGAAACACTTTCGTCACGAACCAACCGTCCAACGTTAAAAACTCCGTCGCCAATTTCAACGCGTCCAACGTCAGCGCCGCTTGCGAATACGCTTCCTTGGCGTAGTTGCCCCCGACGTTTGGCGCGCCGTCGTGTAACACGCAATCGTACTTCAAACCATCCGGCGTGACCCGTTTAATCGCCGCTCGACAGCTCGGTGTCGTGATATCTTCCACTAAAGTCGTGCATCCGCGTATGGGTTTTATCGAAGCTAAATCGATCCCAACGATGGTCGATTGCATCGGCATGTACTTCTGCGCCACTTGCAGCCACCCGCCTGGAGCTGCGCATAAATCCAAACAAGCCTTCGCGCTGGATAAAAAATCATACTTCCTGTTCAGTTGAACTAACTTAAACGCCGAACGCGCGCGGAATCCTTGCTCTTTCGCTAAGTAATAGAACTTGTCCAGACGATGTTTCCCTTTCGCTTTTTTGCCCATTTTTGTTCTTTCTTATTCTTGTTGTTCTTCTGCGATTGTTCTTAAACGACAACACGGAAACTAGGACTTTTTTAATAAACGACTCTCTTCTTCTTCTTCTTCTTCTTCTTGTTCTTGTTCTTGTTGTCTTTCTTCTTCGTTGCTTTAGTGGTGATGTAACTTTATGCGTGTGCGTTTATAACGCGTGTGTGTCTGACTAAAAATGATGACTCTGAAAAGCAAGGTGGCGGCTGAAATTTTTTTGCTTCTTTTGTTTGAGGAAAGAAAAAAAAAGCAAAAAAGCATCGCAGTCAGTCGTATTTTTTTTAGAGTTGTTCTTTCGTTGTGCAGAAGTACTCTCAGAGAGAGTGTATTTATAATACTGAAACGATAAAGTTAAACTACGGAAAATCAATGGTAGCCCTTTCCGTCTTCTCTTCTTCTTCTAAAACTCCAGCAGCTTTATTATCAGTCGTTTTTTGTTGTTGTTCTTTTTCTTCAAAGCCATCTTCATCAAAGTCGTCGTCGTCGTCGTCGTCCACCTCGGCGCCTTTTCGAATCTCTCGAATGACTTTCCCGCTCGTTTCGTCTATTTCCACGTACGCGCCGTCGAACGCTTCGTGGGATCTTTTTTGCAACCATCGCAACGTTTCGCCGAGTTGGTGACCGATGAGTTGCGCCTCTTTTTCGCCTTTTTCGCCGACGAAGGCTTCAACCGGGATGAAATCCGGGAGTTTCACGTATAAGCGGAGGAGGTGTTCCGCGCCGCAGATTTCCGAGGCGGGTTTGGATTTTAACGCGTCGTTCTTCGCGACGGCGAGGTCGTAGTATTTCTTCTCCTTTTCGTAGAGTAAAGCTTTTTGCAAGGCGGCGTCGAAGTAGCGTTTGAGACCGGCGACGATTTCTTTCGCGCGTTCGATTTGTTTCGGCGTTCGAGCTTTCGCGATCGCTTCGACTTCGTAATCGGAGAAGAGACTTTGGACGGTATGCGCGGCGGGTTCTCTCGGGAGCTTCAGGACGCGGTTGTGCGCGAGCGCTTCGTGTTGTTTGATGAGCTCTTTCTTTAACGCCGTCGCCAAGATGACTTTCACTTTTGGTTTCAAAGGCGCTTGTTGTTGTTCTTGTTCTTGCCGGTCTCGTTGTTCTTCCGTTTCCGTCTTTTCTTTTTCCTGCTTTTGCTTTTTCGCGTTCGTCGTTGGAGCCGCCGCCGTATCTTTCTTCGCGTTCTTTTTCTCTTTACTCGCAGCATTCGCCGGGGCCCCTTTTTCCAAAGCCGCCGCGTTCTTTCTCTTGTTGGTGTTGTTCGTCGCGTTGACGACGGCGCCTTTCCTTCCTTTGTTGGTCGTCGGCGGCGCGTTCTGTTCGTAGGCGGTTTTTGCTTCACTTTTTTGCTTCTTCGATGGCCGACCACCGCTTGGTGCGGCTTTCTTTTTCGTCGTCGCATTATTTGTTTCCGATTCGTCTTCTTCTTTCGTCGTTAAAACCGCTTTTGTCGCCGCGGCATCCACCAAGTCTCGTTTTTGCTTTTGTTGTTGTTGTTGTTGTGGCTCCCGCTGTTGCTCGCCCTCGCCTTTGCTCGTCGCTTTCTTCTTCGCGCCGCCTGTTGTCGTCGTCTTATTACTACTCGTATTAAAAATAGTATTACTATTACTCTCTTTAGTAATACTTTTCTTACCGTCTTTCCCGGTTGATTGGCTTTTCTCGCGTTTCGTCGTCGTCGCGTTCTTCTTCCTCTTTAATACCTCGTCGTCGTTCTTGTTCTTGTTCTTGTTGTTCCCAACCGCCGCCGCGGTGTTGTTACTTTTACCGCCGCTCTTCGTCGTCTGAATCTGAATCTGAATCGTCGTCTTTTCATTCGCTTTCCTCCTTTTCTCCTTATCTTCCTCGAGTAACCTTTTCTGTTCTCTCGTGTTCTCTTCGTTCATTTTCCTGCACGTTTCTTTCTCTTCCACCCACTCGTCGTATTTTTTGTTCCACCCTTGGTAGTGAATGAGCACCCCGGAGCTTCCATCTTCTAAACGTCTCATGTCGATGATTTTCGCCGGGTAGAGGAATCCATCTTTCAGGGCGAGGATGAGTTCGTTCACGCGGAACGAATTTGAATAATCGTTGTTGTTGTTGTTTGAATCGTCGACTTTCGTCGTCGTCGTCTGTTTTGTCGTCGTTAATGATTCCATCATCATCATCTTTTGAAAAGTCTTTTGTCTCCTCTAAAATCTCCTTTGTTTTCGTCTCGCGTAATCCTCCTCGCGAGAGAAACTCTTCTCTCTGCTTTTTTATCTCGTGAAGACAAGAAGAGCAGAGAGTGTTTGATGTGTGAAAAGAGTACTCTCTGAATGATGAGAGAAGTTTAATAATAATTTCGATGATGTGACAAGACTAATGAAGAGAAGAACTTCCCACAAGAATAATAAAATTGATGAGATATTTTGTGACTCCTCTCGTTTTTGTTTTGTCTGTTTTTTTTTTGGTTGAAACAACTCTTGCTTTGTTTTTTTTTTCTTCTTCTTCTTCTTCTTCTTCTTTTTCGTCCACCGCGCATCACTCACTATACATGCTATACTCGCTGCGTTAAAACTGCGCTCCTCTCTCTCTCTCTCCTCTCTCAAAAAAAAAA
>Ga0181557_1000424_pt1 | contig 53688 bp, 33 predicted proteins | sample 011ome_23_FD_148632 | JGI IMG/M metagenome (GOLD analysis project Ga0181557, IMG submission 148632) | Coastal salt marsh microbial communities from the Groves Creek Marsh, Skidaway Island, Georgia - 011506CT metaG (spades assembly) | ecosystem: Environmental > Aquatic > Marine > Intertidal zone...
TAATGCGAAAAGAAAAGAACGCGTCGTCGTCGTCTAAAAGATTGAGCGAAACGACAAAACGCGATGAAAAAGAAGAGAGAGAGAGAGCGCGTTTCTTCGTTTTTGTCGCGTTGTTATTCACCACCCTTTGATGTGTTGCTCTCGCTGCTTAAAAGCTCTCAAGTGCGTTGCGTTTGCTTCTCTCCACGTTTGAGGCACTTTTTTCTATCCACGTGCAACGACTCACGAAAACATCGAACGACGCGAAAAAGACACAAACGACGAGCGAAAAAGAAACAACTGATTAAAAAAAAAAACTTTTTTTTGGGGCAAAAGAGGGAACCAAAAAAACCCAAAAAAGGGAGGAGGAGCGCTCCACCAACTGACCAACTGACCAACTGACTTTTCTCTCGCCACTTTCTCTCTCGTACACACTCTCTTTTACACACACACATCTACACAACACACATATTCTCCTTTGACGACGTAAACGACGATGAGAAGAAGAAGAAGAAGAAAAAGAAGACGAATTTCTATCGCGTCTCTGAAAATATTTGAAGAGGAAACATCATCAGAAGAAGAAGGAGCGTTTTTGGAATCTGGATTCGAGGTTTCCCTCGGGGTGTGCGTGTTCTCAAAATCATCATCATCGCGCGATGATGATGTCGACGACGCGTTCGTCACAGACAGGACGGGAACACCATCATCATCATCGGTAGAAGAAGATGAAGATGAGAAAGAGGAGGAAGACGAATTCGTCGTGCGACTGTCGTACGCGTTCGATATTTCGAACGCGCTCGTTCGCTCGCGACTCGGTAGAACGAACGACAAAGAGAATGATGAGAACAACGAAGAAGACAAAGACGAAGAAGAAGTACTAAAAACGATGGTGTTTACGCTCAAGGAAGAACGGTTTACGTACGAGCAAAAAGGAAACAACGACAATGGTATTACGCTGTCCGTGGATGCTCGCGAGATGCAAAAAATACTCGAGCGAGTGCCTTTACGCGTGAAGGAAAATACCGCGTGCGTTTTCGTCGAGACGATGAAACCGCGCGAAGACGATACTCCTACGAAGACTCCGAATACTCGCGATGATACGACGAAGAAATACATCGTAGACGACCGCGTGACGGTCGTGGCGAAACATTTCAGGTGCGAAGAGACCGGAAAGTTGAAAAGACAGTTCGTGAACCCGTTCGTTTGAGATGATGATGATGATGATGACGAGAGATACTATTAAAACATGTTTCGTCGTCGTCGTCGTCTCGAAGTGTTGAATTGAACGAAAAAAAAAAATGAAATTCTTCATTTTTTGCACGCGATGGGAGTAAAGGCGTCGTCGTCGTCGATCTCATCCTGTCCAAGAGGAGGCGGAGAAGGAGGTACTCAAAACGACGACGACGACCAAGATGGCAAAACGGGGAAGAATTTTGACGCCGAGGAAAAAGAGGAGGATGACCGAGACGTTGGTTACTTCTGCGACGATTCAGACGACGACGATTCTATTTATAGACGACGCCGGGGTCGGGGTGGTCAAAAATCGAAACCGACGTGGATGGAAATGTTTTTCAATTGCGTCTCGTGCAAGCAGTGCGTCTGTCTCGCGTGCGTGATTGTCTTGATATTACTCGCCGTGACGATTGGGAAGAGCGCGTTGCGAGATCAAAGGTCGAAAAGGCACACCGGCGTCGATGAGTTTGGTCGAAAAATAGACCAAGACGGCAACGTCGTCCACGGAAGAAGAGCGATGATGGGCATCATGGACGACGACGACGGTGATGTTACGCTTCCGTCTTACCCGGAGTGGATTGCAAAACACTGTGGATGGTTGCTCTATCTCCTCGCACTCGTGTACACACTTCTCGGTTTCCGCGTTCTTTGTGGAAGCGGCGGTCAGAAAGAAAACGACGCGTTTCTAAAAAAAGCCTTGGACGCCGTCGCGTTCGATTTGACGTTTTGGTTGCCGAGGAAAGTCAACGATTCGTGGATTTTCGACGGACCAGAACAAGAGATAGACGTGCAGAAATACGAGGAAGAGCAGTATTTACCGCACGAGAAAGCGAACAGCTGCTCTCGTGTGTCCTTGATTTTATTCTTTTCGGTTTTGTTTTCCTTTGCGAATCCTTCGACGTTTCGAGGGTATCCGTACGTAGGCGTTTCGATGGTTTTCGGCATCGGATTGTACAACTTTACCATCGTCCCCGCGATGATGCTTTTGAAGAAGAGAAAAGAAAGGGAAACGAAGAAAAAGAGTAGGAGCAGCAGCGGCGGCGGCGGCGGCGACGACGACGATGTCGATAAAGGCAAAGTGGTGTTGTTGTGGTCCTCGGAATCCGTATCGTCGCAGTATTCGATGTCGAATTTGACGAGAGATTTTTGCTTTTACGTTTTCGCCATGCTCGCGCTCGCGCTCTTTGTCGCCAGAGACGCGATGTTTATTATTGATGACGACGAAGTGAACAGCGCGAATGCCACCGCCACCGCCGCCGAAGACGATGATATCACTCGGTTCGTTCTCGCGAAGAATACGAACGTCTACTCACTCGGATGGCGATGCGGCGTGTGGATGGGTGAAATCTACGCCACTTACGTCGTCTTTCGCCGGATTTGGGTCCTCTTTGGCACGTATCACATTCGATGGAAGAAAGGTAGAGAAGAAAAGCGAGCGGAGTGTGCACAGAAGAAGAAGGAAAAGAACGAAAAGAAAACGTCGTCGGTGAAAAAAGGCAAGTTGAGTAAGACGGAGGCACCTTCGTCATTATCTTCGTCGTCGTCGTCCTCCTTCTCCTCGGTCGCGATACCCGCGTCATCGAAAGGCGTTTGCACTCCCGCTTTTCCTCCCAGGTCGACCGAGACGATGAGAATTGCCTCGTCCTCGGTTTCCTTAGAACCTCCGCCGCCGATACTCGTCGCCGAGAGAGGAGAAAACGATGCCGTTCGAGTATCCTCGCCGCCGTCGAAGAAGGCATCAATATCGATCGTGAACGATATCGAAGAAAGAGAGCAAAAAGAAGAACACGAAGAACATGAAGACGAAGAAAGAGAGAAGAAGAAGGAGGAGGAGGAGGAGGAGGAGGAGGAGGAAGCGAGAGATGCAGAAAAAGCAGAAGTCAACACTCCGAAAGTCGTCGTCGTCGACGACGACGAGAACGACGAGGACGAGGTAATGCGTAACGAACAGGAAGTCAGACGCGAAGAGAAAGAAGAGCCAACATTACCTCCACCGAGAAGCTCTTTTGTCGAGCTCTCGTTCGCGAAAAAGAAATTGTTGAAAATCGAACGCGCACTCTCGAAACCGTGGGTGTTTCTCTTCAATTTGACTATTCCGTCCTGTCCGGAGCGCAAGTTACGCGCCAACGAAATGAGCAACATCAAAACCGAGAACGATAATAATACAACAAATGCGCTACCAAGTTTTTACTTCGACGACGGCGACGACAGCAATTCCGATTGGCTCTCTGACTCCTCCTACGATTCCGTGACGGACATATGTGTCAAAATTGAGCGAAAAAAGTGCAAGCGAAGAGTGTTGTCGATCGCGTGCGGAACGACGTGGCTCGCTATTTTGTCGTACGCCGCGGTTGAGTTTGTCACGCACTTGTGCAACATCTACGTTCAAGAGTACAACGAGCAAATTCCGTCGATTTTTGGCGGTGGTGGTGGTAATGGTGAACTAATCAACAAGAACAACATCAGTAAAGGGTCGTTTGAGAGTTTCATTGGAAGCGTCGTGCTCTCGTTCTTGCTTTCGCAAAGCGCGGACGTGCACGGCTCGTATTTTTTAGACGCAATCGAAGCGAAAGAAACCGCCACAACGCCCGGGAGCGACGCAATATTCCGCGTCGCGCTCTTTGATACCTTGTTCAACATTGGCATGCCTTTCTGTTTAGTTTTACCGTTTTACAAAAGGGGCGATTACAACATGGAGGTGCCTCGAAATCAAACGATGAACGCGGCATTCTTTGCCGCTATAGGCGCGGCGATGATCTATTACCTTGTCGCGAGAGTGTCGATGAAAATGGTAGTCAATAAGAGCGACGGAGTTTCCTCTTCGGCAGAATTAATGCTAGCTTGGATGTTTGTTCTCACGTACATCGTCGCGGTTGGTGCGATTGGCGTGGTTACGTTCACAAATGTGATTTGATGCGTGTATTACAAAATTGTGTTGGTCTCTCTCTCTTTTCCTGTTCTTTCACAGGTTTTAGTATAAATCTATCTTCTCCGCTTCGCCTTTTCCGTCTGACAACACTATCGTTTCTGCTTCCACGTACATATCGTGGTCTCGATCGATCCAATCGCTCGCTGGCAAAGCCAACTTTTCGATAATCTTCAACACGCAATCGTTCGTCAAGTCGCCTAAAGTCGTCTCCTCTCTCGGCCGACGTTTCTTATTCGCATTTGTTTTCTGAATTCTGTGAGCGCATAACAGCAGCGTCAACGCCGCGTCTCGAAAGTCCGTGGAGAACATGGAGTTGTGCCATTGCATTTTGCGCGTGCGACCGGAATAGAATTTCAACCGTCGATTGGAACTGCGAAAGACAGTCATCGGAGACCACCCGCGTTCGAATCGAAAGATCTCCAACGTCGTCGGTGTAGTGACATAAAAGATGTCTGGATACGTGTTGTTGAAAGTCGACCCTGGAGGTGGACCGACGGCAGAAAGTCCGGTGATGTAGTTTCTCTCGAACGGTTCCGAGATGGTTTGCATGCAACTCTTCAAATTGAAATAGTTTTGCGCGGGATCGTCCAGGGAAGATCCACAAGCATGGCCAGCATCGGGACCAAAGTTGACGTGCATGATGTCAATTTGATCCACTCCTATCACGGAACCTTCGCTGCAGTTTTTCATCCCAATGAACGTTGAGTTTGGGATGGCAATTTCGTAAAACATCAAGCGCGTTTGAGATGTCCAATCTATCGGCAACAGTTTTCGACTCATGTTTTTGTTGTGGTCAAGCTCTTTTCGTTCGTAAGGTTCGTAAATGCTCAAACCGAGCGTCCAGTTTGGTTTCAGCTTCATTGAATTCAATGGTGCAGCCACAGGTATTCTAGGGTAAACACTTAAAGGCTTGTGAAAGGTGGTAACAACTACTCGCTCGTACAGTTGACGATACCAATTCGGATCCGGCTCGACGCTGTTCAGAAGCTTTTCACCGTTTGATTTGTAGAAAGCTCGGCATTCGTGGATGTCCTTACCGGCGTTCTTCTCAATTGTTTCTCTCACGTTCTGCTCAAAAGCCTTCCGTCTGCCGTGGATGTAGCCGCCAAACTTTTCGAACTTTGACAAGTCGATGACGTGCGCGCCGGAAGTGCCAAACTGTTTATTTCCTCGTTCCGCAACCATCAAGATATCATCGTTGGATGGCGCAAACGCTAGAGGCAACAAAGGCAAGTGAAAGCCGTTAAACTTCACAAGCGGATTGATCATGAGCGCGTGCATGACTCGAAACGGTCTCGTTTCCGTCGGATAATCGAAGCATTCTAATTCAAAAACGTCTGAAGGTTGTTCGACCCGCCAAACGGATAAACTTTTCCGATTATCCGATGTCGCGGCGAGATACTTACCGTTTGGGGAGAACGCTAAATATTGACACGACGTTCTGAGGAGAGCATTAGCGGGCCAGTTTTTCAAGCCTTCCTGATTAAATATCGGGATATTGTTCTGTCCGGTTTCCGATAAATCCTCGGGTCTGAACACGAGCGGCGTGTGATGATACGCCAGTTCCGAGAATGGATTTGTCACCACGTCCATTCTGTTTAAACGGAATTCGTCGTCACCGCTACGTTCTCTCCAAGACGTCGCATTATTTTGATCCAGCCAAGATCCGTTGTCGTAGGTATGAGTTACATTTTCGAACCCGACCACTTTTTGTCCTCTTTTGAACGATAGCTCAAATCCGTGGACGAGCTCGCACCCCATTAAACTATCAATCGTCTCCTTGATCGAATCGAACGACGACGAGTAGCCAAAAATTTCGTTTCCGATGACTGGGATAATCGTCGAATCCGTGGCGACGGCTAAATATTTCCCGCTCGGGTGCGATACAGCGCAGTTCACTGGTGCGCCTACAAAAATTGCGTCCAATTTTATAATCTTGTGCGTCTCATTTAGTCTGAACAGCTCTAATCTGGACAGACTACTAAACCCTGAACCATCAATCGCGTTGAGTTGATCGAGGCGCTTCTCTTTCTTTTCGGCCTTTTCCATTAGCGTCTTCGCGTCGAATTTTTCAACTGCTAAGATGTAAACGTGACCATCGTTACTGGATAAAAGTAACACGCGTTTCGTCTCGAAATGGTTCTTCGCTTCTTCGATGTACTCTTTTCTAAATTGCGCTTCGTCGAACGAGGACGAGGCCGACGGTTGATTTCTCTTTGCCTTGTTACTCTCTTTCGTCAAGGCTTTCGCTTTCCTCTTTTCGTATTCTTCTATGTATTCCTCTTTTAATCTCGTGTGCGTGCCCCAACGAATGCAATTCGCCTGTTCGGCAACCTCGGAGGAATTTGAATCTAACACGGGATCGATTAATCGTCCATCGTGGGTTATTCTTTCGTCGTGGGGAAACCCGATATTTTCAATCCCGAGGAACTTGAACCGCTCTTGCGGCTGAGCACTTCGCGGACCGTCGGGGAGGATACTATTGCCATATCTTGTATCTTCTGGGTTGAGGGAAAATATGGCGACGTTTGCGGACCCTTCAGATAATCCGCCTCTCGTGCCGTGATCGTGGACGCCGCAAATGGCAATCATTTTCATCTCCGGACAGACCGATGCGCTGTAAATCTTAAACGGTAACTTACCCGTTTCATCTAAAGCGGTTTTCGTGCATCTTTTCTTATCCCCGATGGCTTTCAACGCTCTTACTTTATTCGTGCCCAACAACAACACCTCGCTGGCGTACGGCAAGGCGTTGGATTTCAGATCCGGATCCGCGCAACTCATAGGCATTGGACAGACCGCGTCTGCGCCTTGCTTATGCACCATTGCGGTTGCAATTTTACCGCCTGCCATGAGCGTATCCACGACCCTTCGCACTATTCTGCATCCATGCTTTTCGGTGTACTTTAGATGGTCGTGGTCGTAGGTTAACGTGTCGTAGTTGTGGTGTTTGAGCTTGTTATTTTTAGTTTTACCCTCCGCGTCGTCGCCGTCGTCTTCCACGACGCTCGGCCCGGAAGAAGAAGTTTCGCTCTCGTCCGGATCAAAATCCCTGTCCTCTTCCTCATCGTCGTCGTCGTCCTCGTCGTCGTCTTCCCCGTCCACTTTTATTTTCTCCTCTTCTACCATCTCGTTCTTCCTTTTCCTCGTGTTGTTGTTTTCACCTCGCGCGCCGCCGCTCCTTCCCGTTCTCCTCGTCGCGTCCTCCTCCAATTCGTCTCTCACTCTGATTCTTTCCGAAATCCTCGACGAGTGCGGGTGTTCGCGTCGTTCAGCAGCGTCTCTTCCTTCTCGCTTTCCTTCCTCCTCTTCCTCCGAAGACGACTCAGACTCAGACTCCGCGGACTCCTCGTCCTCCGTGTCGCGGAAAAACGAGTCGTCCTCCTCCTCCGACGAGACGAACGACGAACCGCTCGTCGAATACGCGCCTCCTCCTCCACCATTAAACATCATCATATCGTACTGATCCTCAGGAATATCGTGATGCTGATGCTGATGCTGATGATGTTGGAGAAAGTGCTGTTGCATATCCTGTATTATTTGCGCCACCGCGTTGGGGTGAGGCACCTCTCCGGTATTTTCTTCTTCTTGCGCGAGCGAGTGTAACAACGCCTGCTGAAACATCGGGTGCGCGTGTAACAAAGGGTGAAATCCTTGTCCTCCCGCGTGACCCATCATCGCGTCGTCATCTTCGTCGTAATCATCATCATCATCATCATCATCGATTACATTCCCGTCCGAATCGTAATCGTTTTCTATGCCTCCGACGCCTTCGTCGGAGGATTCGTTCACGAACTGATCGTCGGAGAGACGGTCTTCGTCTCCTTCCCCGTCGTAGGTCTCGTCGTCTGTTGTCTCGGAATCGTACTCTTCTTCTTCTTGTGATTCGTCGTTCATTATTATTAAACACTTCTTCAGTTGTTGTGTTCGTTACAAAATTGTGTCGCGTTTACTTCATTACTAAGTAAGAGCTTTTGAGACTACCATGTCTCCTTTTCCAGACGACAAAGATGACTTTGACGACGAGGAGAATAAGGAAGACGCGGTATCTCAACACGCGCGAATGCTTTCCGTGGAAATCGCCAACCGAATACACCCGTCCTTGGACTTCTTCGAAGAGCACTTGGAAGAGGTGAAGGAATACGCGCTGGTCACGATCGCACAGTTAGAGGAGGTGAAACTGTTTTTGAAACGCCAAAACGTGAAGAGGGAAAAGAGCATCACGAGTACTAAGAAGAAGAAGAAGAAGAAGAGCAAAGAACAAGAACAACATGAACAACAAGAAAGTTTCGGCGTGAGTGATGATGAAAATGAAAATGAAAATGAAAATGATGAGACGAGTGATGATGATGAAAATGTTCTTCAAAGTCGCGATACGCGACGTAATCAAATGGAGATTGATCTCTCAAAGTTAACCGCTCGTTTGGAACAAGATTTCGCGTTCATCGATTCCGCCAGGGAGACTTTGAACGTCATCGAGCGTAAAGTTTCGGAAATGGAGGAAGACGTGTGGGAGAAGGAGAAAGCGACGGTGAAAACGCGCGTGGACCAGAGAGTGGAACAGGTGAAGGACCAATTCGGGAGGATGTTTTCTTCGATGTTTTCTTCATCAAAGGAGTAGCAGGTGTAGCACGTAGTAGAATAATACTAGTATTAGCAGCGCATATAGTATTCGTTTCGTGATCGAGATATGTGATCGAGGAGAGATGATCTCTTAATCGATGATTAAATCTTAAGCAATCCGTTTTTGAATTTGTTCAAGTATTGCGCGATGCGTTTCCTCTCTTTCACGCTCATTCCGATTTTCTTTCCAAACTGGCCGTTCATTTTCGATTGAAACTCTGTCATCCCGAGCGATGGGAAGTGCTTTTGCAATTTCTCCGTATCGTTTGGGACGTCTTTCGGGTGTTTCTTGTGGACGAGAGCGAAGAACGAGGACAATAACGTTTTGTCGGTGACATTCTTCTCTTTATCGTCGTCCTTGTTGTTGTTGTTGTTGTTGTTCTTGTCGTCCTCTTCCGGTGATGATGATGATGATGATGATTCAGAAGAAGAAGAAGAAGAAGACGTCGAAGAAGGAAAACTGCCGCTGGTGCTAAACCTACTTAAACTATTGCTACTTAAACTACTTAAACTACTTAAACTACTACTTATAATACCATTACTCCTTAAAAAATGTCGCGCAACATAGCGTCTTGCAGAGAGAGCGGCAGACATTCTTTTTATAATGAAGAAGGAAAACAGACTTTTTTAAGGAGGAAAAAGGTCTCTCTTTTATACACAAAATCTATCTTTACAGACTCCTTTGACTATGAACTAGTAAATCTATTATAATAATATTATTATTATTTGTTCTTAAACCTGTCCTTCTTCTTCCTCTTCCTGTGCTTGTGCTTGTTCATGGCTTTCTTCCTCTTTCGTTTCACGCTGTCGGCTCGGAAGATAGTACCACCACCATTTACACTTCCCCGCGCGTTTTCGTCGTCGTTTCCGTCTAGGTCGTTGGCGTCTAAATCCTCGCTTTTGCTCGTTCTTCCAACGACGATTTCCGGCAACAACGCGAGTTGTTGCTGCTGCTCACGAAACGAGTACACTTGGTCCATGATCGTTTGTAACGATTCCAATTTGTTTGCTCTCGCTTTTGAGTTGTTGTTGTTTGTCGTCGTCCTTTCTTCTTCTTCTTCTTCTTTGCCTTCTTCTTCGCGCAAAGCGTCCAACAAGCCTTGAATGGACTCGAGTTTGGCTTCGATTTCGTCTTCGTCCGCGTCCGAGTAGTAGTGAACGTTTGAAAAGCCGTCGTCTTTGGAATTTTTGACCGCGTTTACGTAGTTGTAATAGGCGGCTAAATCCGAATTATCTGAATCATCGTCTCCGTCTTTTAAACTCTCTTCTTCCCTGCGTTCGGCGAGCGCGGCCGCTCGAGCGCTCTTCCTGAGCATCGCCAAAACCGCCTCCTCTTCTATGTCCTCCGCTTCCATCATCGTCATCGTAAAGTCGTCGTCGTCTGCTTCCATCTCGTCTTCGTCTGTGTCGGACGCCGAATACGCCGCCGCCGCCGACGACAAACAGTTCTTTTCGATGAACTCTTTCACCGTCCAACACTCTCGATTGTCCATTTTCTCCTCACGTTTGAGCCGTAACGTTCGTTTCCAACTCGCCGATTCGTTCGTTTTCTTCATCGTTTTGCTCGTCGCTTCCATCAAACGCTTCTGAATCTCCCTTCGATAGTTCGACGTCGATCTTCGCCCGTTCGTTTTCGTCGTCAAATTCGTTTTCCCCGTCGTCGTCTGAATCGTCGTCGCGTTTAGTCTCTCGTTTTCGTCTCTCTCTTTATTATTATTGTTAGTATTCTCATCTTTCCCAACCTCTCGTGAAGCCAAAGAAGAAGAAGAAGTCGTTTTGGTGGTCGTTCCGCTGATGAATTTCGTCGTCGTCCCGATCGATCTCCTCGACGAAACGAACGATTCAGACGACGACGACGACAAAGAAGAAGAAGAAGACAAAGAAGAAGAAGACAAAAAAGAAGCGTCTGCTGCTGCTCTCCCTCCTTTAATAACGAATACTCTTCTTCGAAGAAACATCATCGTCGTCGTCGTCATCTAAACACGTTTTGTCGGTAGTGTGTGTCAGTCAGTCCGTACAAAGGTGAGACGATAGAAAGAAAAAATGATGCATGAATTTTTTATCTCCTTTTTTTGCTTTTTTTCTTTGTTTTACAACACGTTTCTCTCCTATATATCAGTCTATCAAAATCTGTCTAGTGTGACTATTTGAATTCTATTGTTTCGCCGGCGCTAATAAAATCGATCGTTTCTCGCTCTCGCTTCCCGAGGTTTCCTCGCGGTGCTTGACGTCCCCGGCAGTTGCGTAGACGAGTATACCAATCGCTTGTACCGTGAACGTGCCAACAAAAACCACAGCCTGCGTGGTAGAACTGAATCCACCCTCGAAGCCGAAGAAGCGCACCATGCCGACTAATAGACTCTGTTGTAATAAAACAACGTTGAACGTGCCAGCGTCGACGTATTTTAAAGCTCTGTATGCACTCGCAAAGGAAGCGAACAACGTCACCGAAGTCAATATGTATATCATAACGTCGTGATGCTCTATTCTAGCGAAGAAGTTCATCAAAAGTTCGAAGTTCCACTTGTGCTCCGCGAAAATCGCTACTATCGCGAAAAGAGTGCCGTAAAATCCAAACGCGGCCAAAATTTCGTTTTGGTACACTCCGCTATCGATTGAATATTCCTGCAAAATATTCGTCGCCGAAAAGCAGATGGCGGCGAAAAACGCGAGCGCATCTCCCAGTCTCGGGTTTTTGTCCGGATGCGGTACGTTGTTACCCTCTTCATTTACCTCTAAACTGTCGCAGACGATGAGGAAGAGGAGAGCCGCCATGGACACGAAAGCGCCCACTACGTGCCGCCTAGAATACCTCCGATTCATGAAGAGAAACCCGAGAGTACACGAGATGGGCACCGTGGCTGTTTGAATAATCGTTCCCGACGTTACTGAAGTAAATTTGAAGCAAAGAATCGCCGAATAATTCCCTATAAAATCAAAAACCACCATCATGATGAGAGCGAGCGTTTTCTCGTTTGGCCGGCAACAGAGTCTGCTGAACTTTTTTGGATCTTTTTCGCCTTTTTCAACGTCAGCGACGACGCCGACGACGGCGAAAGAAGAAGAAGAAGGAGGAGGAGAAGAAGAAGTAGTAGTAATACTTTCCATGTGTTCTCGGTTTCCTCCGACCAAGCCGGGAAGAAACGCATAACTGTCGTACATCTTATGCCTGCGAAGCTTCTTCTCCACGCCTTCGGACTGGTCGTAACGAATAACTTTATCGCTCGTCATTTTTCCGATTTTGTTTACTTTTTCCTCTCCTCCGACTTCCTCTCCTCCTTCTTGATGTCGCTCTATCACCTGCAAAGGCGCAAACACGATCCAAAGCATGACGTACGCGGACAGAAGCGCGAAATATATCGATCTGTGCCTCTCGTCCAACACTTTACTGAAAATGGAAACCAAGGCGTATAATATCGCGGTGATGAACGCGTAGAACGTCCCTTTGACGTACGTCATGATGACAGCTTTAACTCTTTCTTTTGAAAAAGCAAAATGTCTCGCGTATCGATGGTATCCTCGGTGTATCAGCGGTACGTTATTGTTGTTGTTGTTGTTGTTGTTGTTGCCATCAATCTCCAATTTTCAACACCATTTTAGTAGTACACATCACGGCTCGTTCTCATACGATGAGTTGCTCGTCAACGGCTCTACTTCTTCTTCTTCTCAGAAAGAGATTCTTTCGCGAGCGACTGACTGGCCAAAAGAGAATACAACAGAGGAGGTTAAAAATAGAGAGATACAAAAGAGAGCGTTTTTTCTCGTCGTCGTCGTCAACTTAAGTTGCTCTTTGCGTTTCTTCTGCGTGTTTGTCTTTGTGATGAGACGACGACGATGATTTTGCGAACCTTTTTTCTCTCAAAAGTCTCTTTTTCTTGGTAACACTAAAAATTTTGATATGCCACGCTTAGGAGTGGTGGTGGTGGCAGATTTTTAAGAAAAAGAGCATCACTTTGTGCGAGCAAATATCTAGGAAAGCGCGCGAGAGTCGAGACACGCGCGATACAGCACTCACGCACACATCAACTCTACCTATCGGTACAACGCGTAAAAAGTAGTACATTTCAATCGCGCGACGAAACGGCGACTGGAGAGTCATCCATATCAGCGTGACTTTTCGGGAATTAAAAAACTTCTTCTTCTTTTTTTAATAACGCGAGTCTTTTGTTGAGGGGACTCCCTAACAAACACACCCCGGACGGAGAATACGAAGAAGCGACGACGATACTAATAATGACGATACCACCGATAATATCAGCATGAGCGGAAGCGAAGTGAATTACGGCGCGACCGATGAGGAGGAGAGCGTCACTCGTCGTCGTCGTCCTTCTCTTTTCGCGAGGCAGGATTCCAACGAGTTCTCCTCCTCATCAATTAAAGCGGGAAGTACGGGAAGTTCAGATTTGGGAAGCGTGGTGACGCCTTCTGTGCGCTCGTTGAAAGTTGGCGGAAGATTTGGTTCTATTCACTCTCTGAGCGGCTTTGGGGGAAGTTTTGTCGCGGGCGATGGAGAAGAAGACTTGGAGGAAGAAGATTTAGAATCCGGTTTGGGGAGGAGAAGAAGAAGTCAGAACAACGAATCGTTTTCGGATTTGGCCAGACGTCGAAGCGCGATGCGCAGACGAGGCCGAAGCAGCGAAGAAGGATTGTCGATTGCGTCCTCGGCGAGTTCGACAATCAGTTCGATATCGGTGTCGGTGAAGGGAAACGATAGATTGTCAAACGCCGATACGCTTCTGGAGAAAGTAGGAGAAGACAAACAGGAAAGACAGTGCGCGCCACACTGTGCGCCACACATCTTCGTCTGGGGGATCCCAGGAGCTTTGTGTGCCACATCGTACGCGTTGTACAACGTATTTATCAAACTGGGAAGCTACTCGATTTCACCGGTGTTGGGAGGAGTTATTTTACAATTCGTTGCGTGCTTATTAGGTGTCGGTCTCTTAGTATTCGATCGGAGGAAAAGCGAGTATAACGTCTGGCAAGAGTTGAAAGAGTCTGACAGAGTTGGTATTATATGGTGCTGCGGAGCGGGTCTCGCCGTGGGGACGGCTGAAATGTTGAGCTTTTATGTCTCGTCTTTAGGCGTCTCAGCGTCTCAATCGATACCTGTAATCATCGGAGGGTCCGTAGTGTTTGACGTCATCCTCGGCGTCTCGTTCTTGAATGAAAGTTTCGGTTTGAAAGCGATGCTAGGCGTTCCTGTCATCGTAGCAGGTATTAGTAGCGTCGCCTCGTCTGTTACTGGAACGGAAGGTGGCAGCGTGACAATTGCGGCATTGTTGGGCTTCGGCAGTTCCTCTCTTGCCGCAAACGAGACGGTAGAATTAGAATTGGTTGATTGGATAGGACCGGCGATTGCTTGTGCGATGGCGTACGCTTTGTATAATGTTTTCATAAAACATGGATCGGATACTATGAATCCTGTTCTTGGCGGGGTCATTTTGCAAATCGTTGCCATGATTCTGGGTTCATCTTTTCTGGGCATTCTTCTTCGCGCCGGTTTTTCTGAGATCTTACATTACGACATAAAAGGTATTTTCTGGGCGTGTATGGCCGGCTTTTCGGTTGGGACTGCGGAAATATTGAGTTTTTACGTCTCATCTCTCGGCGTTCCCGTCTCCATTTCGACTTCGACCGTTGTAGGCGGGTCGGTCGTTTTGGGCTCATTAATAGGCTGGATTGCTCTTGGAGATATAATTACCTTTGGTTCTGGTTTCGGCGTTCTTTTTGTTTTATGTGGCGTTATTTCGGTTGCTATGGATGCGGGCGATCACGATGAGGATGAAGTTATATCGGACGATGGTGCCAACGTGTCGAGTAAAACAATCGGCGGAGATGGAACTGTAAACCAGTACAATGATTTCTTTAAAAAGGTACTGGATCGAGAAAAGCAGGAAAGCCCAGAGCAAGGTAAAGGCACGGACGCGATCATGAATCCTGTTGCGTTGGAGAAGAAGAACAATCGATATATTCCCGCGATAGATTCAATTAACGAGGAAGGTTCCGTGCATCGTCCAACTTCTCCGATGCTTGCTCGCTTTCTCGTTGGTACGGACCCGCTTGCCGCAGAAAACTTGGAAGACTACTACTTCGGGAAACCGTTTGCTGGATTGAGTTCGGACAGTGAAACCGACTCATCGAGAAGGTGATCGTTCAGATTGTCGTGAATAGGGGGTAAATCAGAGTCAAGTTCATAATAAAATGTACACATAAATAGTAGAAAACGTGCACAGATTGCAGCACGGTCACGTTGTATATAATAAAGTATTTTCAAAATTCATCAATTTCCATATGGCGTTTTCTTGTCTCTTGCGAGTTTGAGAAGGACTTCCCCATTTTGTGCTGTGTGCTGAGTCTCCCTCCCCCTGACTTTTCTCGATCTCTCTTCTTTCAAAAAATTTCAAAAAACCTCTTCTTGCATGCAAACGTCTCTCGTCACAAAAAAAAAACTCTCCCCCTCTGTTTTTCTTCTTCTTCTTCAGAGTGTCGTCTCTCGCTCTGGTGATCCTTCTTCTTCTTCTGTCGTTGAGTAGTTTTAATAGTGCCTTCATTTTCTCACGTTTGAGAAGACGGAAAGAGTGTTCTTCGAGTAATACGCACACGTATATTTAAAAGCGCTGAGGCTGTTTTTGCTTCTTCTTCTTCTTGGATACTAATAATACTACTAAGATGATGATGATGAAAATGATGATGAGCCAACACCACCACGAACAAGTTTCGTCTCAAACCACAAAGTTCAAATCATTTTTGAACAACAACGCATCGAAAGAGTTGAGAAGATCACCCACAAAAGTAGTAAACAGATTAAGTAAGAAAAAGAACGAGCACAACAACAGAAGAAAACAACATCACGCTAGAAGAAGAGATGTGACGAGAGCGTGCGGGATCATCGGCGTGATGACGCACGAGAACAAAGTTTCCGCGGAGTTATACGAAGGGTTACTGATGCTCCAACACAGAGGGCAGGACTCGGCGGGGATGGTCACCTCGGACGGAAGTCGATTTAAAGAGAAGAAAGATAACGGGTTAGTGAAAGACGTTTTTGATAAAAGGACGATGAACTATTTAGACGGGAACATCGGGTTAGGACACGTGAGGTATCCTACGCAAGGCGGTTTATCCGCGACGGAGGCGCAACCGTTTTTCGTCAACTCGCCGCTCGGGATTTATTTAATCCATAACGGAAACTTGACCAACACGGACGAGTTACGATTGAGGCATTTGAACGCGAGACACATGAGAACGAATTCGGATTCGGAGGTTTTGTTAAACGTCTTCGCGGAAGATTTACAGAGAGAAATTAATTTGCACCCGCTGAGAGACCCGCACGTGCAAATGTTTGACGCGGTGACGCAAACGATACAAAAAGTAAGAGGGTCGTATTCAGTGATTTCTTTGGTCAACGACGTCGGTTTATTCGCGTTCAGAGATCCGAACGGGATTCGTCCGTTGGTTTTAGGTCAAAGAGTGAACAAAGATGGGAAGGATGAGTGGTGCGTGGCGTCGGAAGACGCGGCGTTTGGACCGCTCGGCTTTAAATTTGTCCGAGACGTGAACCCGGGGGAAGCGATTATCATCACCAACGACGGGAAGATGGTGTCCAGACAGTGCGTGGCCGGGGACGCGTGTCCGTGCATTTTCGAGTACATTTATTTGGCCAGGCCAGATTCTACCATGAATGGTATTTCGGTATACGAATTCCAACTGGATTTAGGTCGAAGATTGGCGCAACACATCACCGAGCGAGGGTGGGACATCGACGTCGTCGTCCCTGTTCCAGACGGGAGTCGCCCGTCTGCGATTGAAATCGCGAGCGCGTTGAATTTACCCTACCGAGAAGGTTTAGTCAAGAACCGATACGTCGGGAGAACGTTCATTATGCCAGATCAAAGAACGAGAGAGTTATCGGTGAGACGAAAATTAAACGCCATGCGATCGGTGTTCAACGGGAAAAAAGTTTTGTTGGTGGACGACTCGATCGTTCGCGGGACGACGATGAACCAAATCGTAAACATGGTTCGAGACGCCGGGGCGAGTAAAGTGTATTTGGCATCGTCTGCACCTCCAGTGCGACACCCAAACGTGTACGGCGTCGACATGCCGTCTCGCGAAGAGTTTGTCGCGAACCAACGAACGGAAGAGGAAGTGTGCGAAGTCTTAGCCGCGGACGGGTTGATTTACCAAACCGTGGAGGATTTGTTACAAGCCGGTAAGACCATGAACCCAAACATTAGCCGATTCGATGCGTCCTGTTTCGATGGCGACTACATCACGGGCGACATCGACGAAGAGTATTTGGAGGATTTGTTAGCCGATCGAGGTTTAGGCAAAGTCGGCGCGGTTAAAAGCCTTTGATTTTTATGAAGAAGAAGAAGGAAAGAGAGAGAGAGAAAGAGAGAGAAAGAAAGAAAGAGAGAGAGAAATGTGCGATTATATACAAACCGTTTCGTGTTTATTATATATATTATACAATCTATATTGAAGCGTAGGTAAAATCTTCTCTCCCTCCTAATAGCTCTTCTCTCTAACTTTTGATCTCCTCCAAGACCTGTAACACGTCCTCCGCTCTCGATCTCGTAAACGCGCCGCCTCTCTCCATTTCGATGTACTCCACGATACCGTCTTTTACGATCATCGCGTATCGTCTACTTCGCACTCCTAAGCCTTTATCCATCAAATCGAGTTCGCACCCTAACTTTCTCGTAAAGTCGCCGCTACCGTCGCCGCACATCAGCACGGGAGCGGCGCCGACAGCCTTCCCCCACGCGTCCATGACGAACGCGTCGTTCACGGACACGCACGCGATAAGATCGCACCCGGCTTGTTTCATTTTCGCGGCTAAGTCGATAAACCCTGGTAAATGCTTATTCGTGCACGTGGGTAAGAACGCCCCGGGCACGGCGAACACGACGATCGTTTTTCCTTTCGAGCATAACTGAGACGTCTCGATCGATTGTAAGTTGCCTTCGTGATCGAAATATTGCAAGGAAGAAGTTGGAATCCGGTCGCCTTTTTTAATCAATTGTTGATGGTGTTCACGTTCGTGTTGTTGTTGTTGTTGTTGTTTATCTTCTCGTTCGTTCGGGTACGCGACGGCTTTGGTGGAGACATCGAACACACGTCGAGAAGACGTTCTCGTCGTTTTTGTCGTCGTCAAATGCGGCGGCGACGAAAGGAAGGGACGACGACCCTTCGTCGGACGCTTTTTTTCATCCGGTGACGTAAATGTTTTTCCTCCGTCTGCTCCACAACAACAAAAACAAAGAGAAGAACAACATTGTTGTTGTTGTTGTCGTCGTCTTCTTCCAACATCATCTCCTTCTTCTCGTCCTCTTAAACGTAAACCTGTTGTAATTCTCGTCGTCACGCCTCGAGCCGTCGTCGGCAGAGAAGCAACGACAGAAAACATTCGTTTGTTTGTTTTTTTTTGATGAAAGGGCTGCTCTGTCTCTCTTTTTTTGACGCAAACTGTGAGATCTTTTTTTTTTTGCTCTTTTTTGCTTTTTTTTTTGTTGGTTTGTCAAACAAAATCATCGTTACATTTATACACTGAACGCGCGTTGTCTCTTTTGTGGTTCACTTCTTTTCAAGAATACTACTACTAATAACAATAATAAGAAGAAGAATTAAAAGTCGTAGGAATACACTCTTCGACTTCGATTCAGGCGACGACGACGATTCAAACGACGAGGATCAGAGAGAAGAGAGAGATGTTTTATTCTTCCGAGGAAGAAGAGAAAGACGGACTTTTGATTCGAGATGTTGAAAAGAAGAAGAAGAACATTTCTTCTTCTTCTTCTTCGATGACGATGACGACCACGATGTTCGTTTTGGTTTTACTCTTCGTCACGTATGCTACTACGACTACTAGGACGAGTACTGCTACTACTGCTGCTCTCGAGAGGCCGAGGGTAAGAAGCCTGAGTGATGTTGATGCATTCGTCGCTGCTGGGAACGCGGGGGTGGATGCTTCAGGACAGGCTCTTAATACTAATACTAATACTAAAAATAAGAAGAAGAAAGCGACGATATCAAAGACATCAAAAGAAATGATGAATAATAATAATAATAAAGATGATCAACAACAACAACAAGAACAGCAACGATTCAACCCGTTAGTTATCGTTCAACGCGACAACGAGAAAGACTATCAAGATTTGAAACGCATTCAAAAAGTCTTCCCGAGTGCGAATTCAATCTTCGGCGTGAACGCCGGACAGTGGCCGCAGAACCTGGAAGACGCCGAATACGGTTTACAGCCCTTGAGGATATTCAACCGCGAGAATTTCAAGAGTCTCACGTGGAAAGTAGATGATAAGAGGAGAAATCCGGATAATTTAAAAGGCATACAGTGGATCGCGTCGATCGATGAACGCAATCCAAAGACTGGGAAGTTGGGCGACGGAAGGATGCCAATCGCGCATCACATCGGATGCATGTACGCGCACTTCAACGCGTGGCGAGCGGTGGACGATATGGCTTACGATAAAGGAAACGATAAAATCTATCCCGCTTGGATTATGGAAGCCGACGCGTACGTGGACGAGAACCAAATGAAACCGAGAATGACTCGATTACTTCAAAACGCGCCGAAAGATTACGACTTTTTGATGATGAAGAGAGAGCTCTTTTTAGGGATTTGCGGTCCAGATAGACCGGAAAATTGCAAACGGTCGGAGAATTTCATTCGTTTAGGCGCACCGGGACCGAATCAAGAACCAGTTCGAGATGGGTACGAACGAAGAATGTATTTCTATTATTGGCCTTTGGATGGCCCGGGCGCCGGTTTGTCGTCCTACGCAATCGGTCCAGATTTTTCATATAAAGCGTTCAATTTCATCTCCCGGAAAGGAGCGGACATGATCGATGGTTTCTTATTCGGTAAGCTATGCCGAGACGACTACGTCTCCGAAGATGCCGCGAGCCCGGGGAATTTTTTGTTACCGGAAATTGGCTCCGCGTTGGTTAAACCGAGAACGAAAGAAACGAACACGAAAGACAACAAGTTGAAAGTGTTGAATTGCTATTTGCTCGGCGACGTCGAGTTGGTGAAGAAAGACGCCGACGACGAAGAGGCGTCTCTCGGTAACGACGAACAAGAGAACGTCGAAAACGAGAAAATCGACGACCCGGTGACTCTTTTCAAAGCGAAAGTGCACCAGGAAACGTCAAGAAAAGCGTCGCCCGATGACGAACAACAACAAAAAGACATCGACGTGACGATCGAAGCGAGCAAACCGACCGAGTCCTCCTCCCAAATCACCATCAAAACTGGGGATGCGTCCATTTCGCAAACCATCTCAAACAACAACGATGGCACGTTTTCCTTCGAAGTGAACGAGAAAAACGTCGACGGACAAGAAGAAGGCGAAACGAAAACGGAAAAGATCACCGTGGACACGACGCAGATGCCCGGACCTTACAACGACCTGTTCTCGAGCGTCATGAACACCATGGCCAGTGGTGGAGGACCGTTTAATTTACTACAAGAACAAGAACAACAACAAGAACAACAACAACAACAGTAGCAGTAAATGCTACTGCGCGTGCATAATGATAAGTAGCATCGACATCCTCTCCCCGATGATGTCGAGAGTTGTAATAAAAATGTATATACTACCTTCCAAAGGTCTAATAAAAATCGCCACTAACACACGAAAGAGAACAAAACAACAAACTCATCGTCGTTAGAAAAATACCTTTTACGAATGCCGCTTCCGTCTCGCCTCCAAGTCCGCCACGAGGGCTTATCCATCGTCATCTTAGGCGCGACTGGAGATTTAGCCTCGAAGAAACTCTTCCCGTCTTTGTTCAACCTCCACTCCGCGGGTTTTTTACCAACCAGGACTAAAATATTCGCCTCTTTGCGAAGGAAAAGCAAAACTGAAATCGAGTTCAAAACGGAATTGACGGAACACATCAACCGGGTTTGGAAACCGCCGGATGGGTCGAACGCGACGAAACCGACCAAAGGTTTGATGGAGGAGTTCTTAGAGGACGTGGAGGTGTGTTATTTGGACGAGGAGTTTCTTTCAGAGGAAGAAGAAAAGAATAAAAAGAAGACGACCGTAGTAAATGGTCGAGGCGATGGAGGAGGAGAAGAAGAAGACGAAGAAGAAGAGGACGAGGAATCGGATTCGGAATCCGGTCTTCATGGTAGTAAAGAAGGGAGCGAAGAAACGATGAGACAAAATTATCGATCCATTCATTCGATAACGAAGCACATTGAATCGTGGGAGAAAGAAAACGAAGACGCGCCGGCATCGAATCGAATGTGGTATTGCTGTTTACATTCGGATTTTATCGTCGACTGCGCGAACCAAATCCACTACTTCACGAGGACGAGGAAGGTGCATTTCACGGACCACACGCAAGCGGAGATGAAGATGAAGAAGAAAGGATGGACGAGGTTAGTTCTGGAAAAGCCGTTCGGTAGAGATCGAAAGACGTGCGAAAAGCTGAACGTGAAGTTGAGCAAACGATGGCCCGAGAGCGATTTGTTCCGCATGGATAGGTATTTAGGTAAAGAAGTGATTGAGAACTTGTTGGTGATGAGGTTTGCGAATCGATTGTTATCGCCGATTTGGAATCGAGATAACGTGGCGAACGTACAGATTATATTCAAAGAACCGTACGGCGCGGAAGATCAACAAAGAGGGGATTATTTCGATAAGAATGGGATCGTTAGAGATGTCATGCAAAACCATTTGTTGCAAATTTTAGCCGTGCTGGCGATGGACGCGCCGGTATCGTTAGATCCGGAAGATATAAGAGACGCGAAGTTGAAAGTTTTGAGACAAGTGGCGATGAGTAATGATAAATTTGACGTGTTGAAAAACACCGTCGTCGCGCAATACTCGAAGTCGAAAAACGGGAAGCATTTGGGCTACATGGAGGAACGCCCGGAAAATTCGAAAACCACGCCGACGTTTATCATGGCGGTGTTGAAATTAGCCAACGATCGATGGGATGGGGTGCCATTTATTTTTAAAGCCGGGAAAGGGATGAACGAAAAGAGGTCGGAAATTAGAGTGCAGTTGAAGGAATCCCCCGGGGATGTTTTCGGGAGAGACGACGACGAATCTCGATTACACGCGGCCGGGCCGAACGAGTTTGTTTTGCGCATGCAACCGAAAGAGGAGATGTACATGAAAGTGACGATTAAAGAACCCGGGTTAGGAGTCAAACCTACGGCTTCGGAAATGGAATTGAGTTCGAGATGGAAAATGGAACAGGCGAGGAAAGATGCGTGCGGGGAAGCTCCTCGACGCGCCTACGATCGATTGATATTGGACGTCATCAACGGGAACCAATCGCATTTCGTGAGGAACGATGAACTCGAAGCCGCGTGGGCGGTGTGCGATCCGTTGGTTTCCGCGATTGAGAGCGGGTATTTGCCGATGACTACGTATTCATACGGTAGTCGAGGACCGAAAGAGGCAGACGAATTGAGAACGAGGGCTGGGCATTTACCGTCGCATTTGGTCGAGAAGGATTCGGTGCCGCTGTTGAACGCGGAATACGATACGTTGCCGGGCGAGGAGGACGGCATGACGGAATCTTTAGCGAGTAAATTATCGAACGCGGTGTACGTTTCTGAACCCGTCGTGAAAAAGAATAAGCCAGTGAATGAAGGCTACGCGTTGAGTCCGAGAGGATACCGATCCGGCGACGTGAGTCCTCAACAACAAAGGTCGCCGAGACATAGTCAAATGAATGCGCGTCCCTCGACGCAATGGATTTAAGTATAGAAGTAGAGTATCGTCGATAGATGATACGCATTAGTTGCATGAATAATTTGTTTTGTGTTTATTTAGTACGTATTAATATTAGTCTAAGTCTTCCGCACTACCCGCCGCCGGTTTCGCATCTTCTTCCATCGGCGCATCCTCGCCCTCGGCCGCCGCCGCACCAGCATCGCCATCCTCCATCTCCGCGTCGCCATCGAGTTTCTCTTCCTCTTCACCCTCTTTCTTTTCTTTCTTCTCTTCCTTCTTCGGTTTCGGTTTTGGTTTTGGTCTCGATAAAATCGGCGTCGCGAAGCGCTCCAACACAGATCGTTTCTTCTCGATGTCCTCTGATTTCAACACACAATCGTCGGTTTTCTGTAAAGCGGATTGTAATTCGACTTTTTCAGCCAACCATTTTGCGGCATCGTCGCACTCTTTTTGCACTTTCTTTAAGTCTTCGGCGTCGATGTGCGCGTGCGCTTCATCTTGAGACGTTTGTTTGATCATTTGACACGAAGATTCTAAGGCGGCAATCGCGCCAGGTCGTTTGTGTTCTTCGTTGTATCTCTCTTCGATCGGGTTACCAATAGTGGATAACTCTTCGAGTTTTTTTACGTAAACACCTTTGGTCTCGTCTTCGCCGTCTTCGTACAACCAGTCTTCGGTGTTGTTCAACAACTCTTTGAACGAGGTTCTCACGTCTTCCTTGACGTAATCGAACAACTGTCCGCCTTCTTCCAACTTTGAGCGCATGGAGTACACGTACGCCTCGACCGCGTTCTTTCTCTCTTTCGTCTCTTCCATGACCTTGTCTTGCAACGCCATGTCAAATTCTTCTTGCTTGCACTTTTCGAGCACTTTGTCCGGTAAACCGCCCGTGTACGTCGATTTGATCGGCACGTCCGTTTTCTTCGTTTTCTTTTTGATCTCAATCTTAAATTTCGGTTTCGTTTCTTCTGGTTCCTCCTCCTTGGCAGCTTCCTCTTTTCCTTCCTCTTTCTGTTCTCCGTCCTCCCCACCTTCTTCGCCGCCTTCGGTTTCCATCTTTTCGCTCGCATCCCCCTCTGTCTTCTTCGGTTCTTCTTTTTTCTTCGGTTCTTCGACAATCGGCACTTGCACCTCTTCCTCGTACTCCTCCCACACTTGCGCTTCCGTGCACTCGACTAAGCCGTTCAAGTTCAATTTCACCTTCAATTTGACGTTGTGCTTGTCTTTGCCTTTCGGGACGGCCGGTAACGGTCCGATATCGAATGTACCCAACGAAGATTCCTCGGAGGATTCGTCCGTTTTCGTCGTCGCTTGCACCGTGAACTGTTTCGCTTTCAAAAACGTCATTTGTTTCGTGCTCGGAATCGGATTATATTTCTCAAACAATTCCACGTCTTTCACTTCGCCTTTCGCGTCTCCCGGCCAGGACATTTTGACCGGGAACGCGAACGCGTCGATGACGTCGAACTCGCGCACTCTAAACAACGGCGAGAGCATGGCGCCTTGCAACGCGCACCCTCTGGCCACAGATTCCGAGGCGTTCAACGTTCTCGAGATTGGCTTTTGGAAGAAATCCTCCAACGCTTTTTGAATCGATTGAATTCTCGAGGCGTTACCGACCAATTCGACCGAGGCGATGTCGGCAATGTCCAACTTGGCATCGACCACCATTTGTCGCACCGGACCCATCAAACCGTTTAACTCGTTTTGTGCCAACTCTTCCATCTTATCTCTCGTAATCATCGATCGCACATCAACGTCGTTCATGAGACACTCGATGTTAATCGGCGCTTCTGGGTTCGCCGACAATACTTTCTTAGTCTTTTCGATGGCTGATTTCAAACGAAAGCTCGCGCGGGGATTCGATTTGACGTCAATTTTGAACTTCTCCTTGAACTCCTCGCAAAAGTGGTGGAACATCGCGTTATCAAACGCGCCGCCACCTAAGTTTGTATCGTATCCAGTCGAGAGCACTTTCAAACCTTTCGAAGTGAATTCAACCACCGAACATTGCATGGCAGAGTGCCCGATATCCACAAACGCCACTCGTACCGGTTTCTCCGTGAACTCTTGCGTCTTGAAAATGCCGTACGCCAACGCCGTGGCGGTCGTTTCATGCATCAATCGCATGACGTTCAACCCACAAATGCTCGCCGCATCAATCATCGCGCGTCTTTGCACGTCGTCAAAGAAAATCGGCACGGACAAAACGCAGTCGGTAATTTTAATCCCCTCGTTATCCAACTCGGCGATTCTCTTCAGATCGCTCAAAATCATCCCCAACAACTGCTCCGGCGAAAATTCTCTTTGTTTCCCCATATACTCCACGGTAACGATGATATTATCCGTCTTCTTGTCTCCCTTCACTGGATACAAGAATTCCTTGATGTCTTCTTGGACAGTTGGGTCGGAAAATTTCTTCCCGATTAAGCGTTTCAAGCACGCGACCGTATTCGTCGGTTGCATGTTGATCTTATCGCCAGCCGCGCATCCAACGAATCGTTGCCTATTTTATTATTATTATTAAGAAAAGAGAATTAATGTGGTGAGTGCGTGTTGTGATTCACGAGCGCGACGAGAGAGAAAAAGAGAAAGAGAAAGAGAGAGAAACTTTGCGAAAGAAAAACTCCTCCTCTTTTCCTCTGAACTCTGTGTCTGTCTGTTGATGATCAAACAAACGAAACGTCGTTTCCAAAAAAGATGGAAAAAGAAGGAAAAAAGAAGGAAGTTTCTTTTTCTTCTTTCGCCGGCTGCCTCTTGCACCTCTCTGCTTCGGTCGATTCACTCCGATCATTTTCATCATCATCAATATCATCATCAGATTCTTACTGAAACCAATGAATAATGAATACACAAACACTTTATTTCAAGTGGCTCTGATGCGCGCGCGCTGCTCGTAGAAGAAGAAAACGGCAACGAAAGTTTCGAAATTTGATCGTCTCTCTCTCGCCTCCACACTTCGACGAAACGACAAGACGATGAGAGAAAAAAAATCATCATCATCTAATATAAAAACGAGGAATACTGAACGCACTTGTCCCCAAAATTGATCAATGAAGGCGTCTCCCGTTTAGACTCTTCGTTCATGACGACATCGATGCCTTTCCGTCGCGCGAGCGCGACCACGTTCGATTTCGATCCGAAATCAATCCCAGCCACAGACATTATTTATATATGTGAGATTTGATGATGATTTGTTCTTGTTTTGTGTGGTGTTTCTGTGACGCCGACTGCAGTTGACTCTCTTCTCTGCTTCTTTAAAAAAATGGAGAAAAACGCTTTCACATCAAAAATCACACGAGTTCTCTCCTTTTTTTTCTTTTTGGTTTGTTGTTTTTTTTGCTGCTTTTTGCTTTTGCGCTTTTCTCTCACTCTCTCACTCTCTCTCTTCACTTTTCTTCTTACACACAAAAACAACAATATGCCTATTATAATGTCTTCTAAAAGGGTGGTGCGTCGTTTACGTCGTCGTTTACGTCTTTGTCGTCCGTAAAAGTCCGTCGTCCAAAGTTTCCTTTTTCCTCTCTTTCTTCTTATATATATATAACACACGTACACATCCAATGAGGAACGCTAAAATTCTGTACTGAAAGCCATTGAAAGAGCATCGCTCTTCGTGAAACTTGAAATCATATAGTTTGTGCTATCTGAGGATATATTATGTGTGTGTGTGTGTGTGTGTGTGTGTGTGTGTATGTATACCGCATCGTCGCGTTTTTTCTGCTCTCACTCTGTGTGTGTTCAACAAAGTCGTCCGTAACGGAACGGTGTGTGTGTGTGTGTGTTCTAATAACTGTCAAACACCACAAAACTAACTGTCTCTCTTCCTCTTTTCCTCTTTCATCAACTCAAGCAGAATAAAAACAAAAGAGTATTCTGAAGATGGTATTCTTCGCGGCAGGTACTTCGGTTTTAGGAGTCGGGTATTTCTGGGTCGCGTTCATCGTAGCGTCTGTTTTGGGACAAGTGAACGTCCCGTTCCTTTCAAAGTTTGTGCGCGATACGGCGAAGCGAGGCAAGACGAGAGGCGTCAACTTTGAAGAAGACGACGATACATCGAAAACGAAACGAATCTTATTAAACGTTCCGCACGCGTGGTTCACGCACTTCTACGTCGTCGGTACCACTTGGAACGCGTATACTTTGTTGCGATGTATTCAATCAAAGAGAAATAGTATTGGTGTGTTTTCATTCGCGAAGGCGGTCTTAGGAGACTCGAGCGGCGAGCTTCTCGCGAGCGTCTTGTTTCAGTTTCACGTCACGCGACGGTTGATGGAATCTTTGTTCGTCAAAGTGAACAAGAAGAAGGCGCAAATGCACGCGATTGGATACGTTCTAGGTTTACTCTATTACGTGTGCGCGACTTTGAGCTTAAAAAGTAGCAACGAAGAAAAGGGAGAAAGAAAAGCCGACTTTTTTTTCGCCTCTCTTCTCTTCTTCTACGCCAATTGGAAGCAATACGAGTGCCACGTGTTACTCCGGAACGCTCGCTTACAAACCGACCGAAGAGATCAATACGCGCAAATAGATTCCGGTTTGTTCTCCTTAGTCGCCTGTCCGCACTACTTTTTCGAGTGCGTTTTGTATTTCAGCCTTTGCGTTATACTCCGGTTTTCAAAGTCGAGCGCTTTGATGTTCCTCGCGGTTTGCGGAAACTTGAGCGTAGAGGCTAAGAACCACTTGATTTGGTATCGTCGCCGAATTAAAGGCTTTCCCAGACACAGGAAAGCTATGGTGCCGTATTTGTATTAATTCTTCTTAATAAGTTTCTTCTTATATACCAGTAGTTTGTTGTTGTTGTTGTTAAATAGTGTGTTGTTAGTGATAGAGAGAGAGAGATATTTTCGTTTTCGGAGATAAAAAGAAAGAAAGAAAGAAAGAAAGAGACGCTTTTTCGTCCGTCGATCGACGAGATCCCCCTTTATCGTTTATCTTTTTCCTCTGTCTGCGTTATTAGACAATCAAAACAATCAACTCCATTATAATAAAACTCTATATTATACTATGTTAGCTTCAACCAGTGGCGGTGCGTTGTTCTCTCGTAGCACGCGTTCTCTTTCCTTTTGATGACGTTTATCTCGTCGATGATCTGTTTTCTGTCTTCTTAAAAACGAAAAGAAGAAGACAACGGTGTCATCGTCATCATCACGCCGCACTCGTCTCCAATCCAATCCCTAGAAGAAGTCCACTAGGGCGGCGTCCAAAATTTTACAACTCTTGACGACACGCGTTACAGAAAAGAGTACAGTATCATCCAGTCGTCGTCGTCCTGCACTCGTTCTCTCTCTCTCTGTCTCTCTCTCTCTCTCTTTGTGGCGCGTTCGTCCTAGAAATGTGTGCGTGCACAAACGCTGACTGACTCTTCTTTCGTTCTCTCTTCAATCAATACAGCGACGACGGCAACGTCATCAACGACCAACAACACCGGCGTTGCTGCTGCTTCCTGGGGGAAGTTGTCCTTCAGACGAAGTCATCAAAATGCAACGACGACGAATAACAAAAACGTTAAAGTCCGAGGACAACAAACTTTAAAACAACTGAGAAGAAGATCAAACTTAACCATCGTCAACGTGGCCACGCCGTCGAAGAAATCGTCTGCGGAACCACCGAAAGAACCGAAAAGGTCCGCGGTGGAAATCATCAAAGAAAACTCGGATTTTTTACGCCACCCTCTGATTGAGCAGTTGGCGACGCCGGAGACGTTCATTTCCGAAGACGCCGCGCAATTGTATAAGTTCCACGGTGGATACCAACAAGACGATCGCGAGAAGAGATCGTTCGGGGAAGGAAAATTTTACCAATTCATGATGCGAACGAAACAACCGGCTGGTTTAGTCTCGAATAAGTTGTATTTAACCATGGACGACTTGGCGAATACGCACGGGAACGGGACGTTACGTTTGACGACGAGACAAACCTACCAGTTGCACGGTATTTTGAAACAAGATTTGAAGCAAACGTTTAGAACGGTCATTCAAAACATGGGGTCCACGTTAGGCGCGTGCGGGGATATTAACCGGAACGTGACCGCGGCGCCGTGTCCGGACAAGAAGAACCCGAGTTACGAAATCGCGCAAACGCTTGCGCTCGACATCGCGGAACTGTTAGCACCGCAATCGGGGGCGTATTACGACGTCTGGCTCGATGGAGAACAAGTCATGACGGTGGAAAAGCCTGAAATTACGAAAGCGAGAATGGATAACTCCAACGGGACGAACTTTGAAGGAAGCCAAGAACCGATTTACGGGAGTCTCTTTTTGCCGAGAAAGTTCAAGATTGGCGTCACGGTCCCCGGGGATAATCACATCGATTTCTTGAGTAACGATATCGGTATTTGCGTCGTGAACGATGCCGGCGGCAAACACGTCGGGTATAACGTCTACGCCGGCGGCGGTATGGGACGCTCGCACAGAAACAACGAAACTTTCCCGAGAATCGCATCGCCGATTGGCTACGTCGATAAAGATGATATTTTTTACGCCGTCAAAGCTATCGTTTGCACACAAAGAGATTACGGCAGACGGGACGACAGAAAACAGTCCAGATTAAAATATCTCGTCCACAGCTGGGGCGTCGAGAAGTTCACCTCGGTCACGGAACAATATTTCGGCAAGAAGTTTCAACCGATTGCGCCGTTGCCGGAGTTCGAATTTAAATCGTACCTCGGGTGGAACGACCAAGGCGATGGGAAGTTATGGTACGGTGTCCACGTCCAAAACGGTCGCTTAAGAGGTGAATTGAAAAAAGCCTTGAGATTGGTCATCGAAAGATACGAGTTACCGGTGCGTTTGACCGCGCAACAAGATTTACTCTTGTGCGACGTCGACCCGAAGTGGAAGGATGACATTCACCAAACTTTGAAAAACGCCGGTTTGAAAGATTTGGACGACATCGAGCCGAACGACCAGTTATCCATGGCGTGTCCGGCGTTGCCTTTGTGTGGCTTAGCAATTACCGAAGCCGAGAGAGGTTTACCGGACATCAACAAGAGACTTCGCGAGGTCATGGAAACCGTCGGCTTGACGAAAGCCGACGACATTATGATTCGCATGACTGGTTGCCCGAACGGGTGCGCGAGACCATACATGGCCGAACTCGGTTTCGTCGGCGATGGCCCGAACTCATACCAAATCTGGTTGGGCGGTACCAGAAACTTAACCGGAATTGCCCGAGCGTACGAAGACAAGGTGAAGGTGGACGATTTGGAGACGTTTTTCGAACCGATTTTCGCGTATTGGAAACAAAATCGTAACAGCGGCGAAGAGTTTGGTCAGTTCGTCAACCGCGTTTCGTTTGAAGAAATGAAAGCGTTCTCGGGATCATACGTCCCCGGACAACTCGTTTCCGCGGAACGATTGCCGAGAGTCATGGTCGAAAGAGCGGCGCTGGATAAATTGATCAAATACGCGGAAGAGAACAACACGACGCTGACTGCGGCGGCAACGAAAGCCATCATGGACTTGTAAATTCAATTATAAATTAAAATCAACATCTATCTATCTACTATATCAATACTAACTGCATCATTTTTATGTTACAACAAAATCGCGCGTATATAATACTCATCCCCTCATTCTTCCAACTCCGGTCGAGTTAACAAATACAACGACGGACCTAACACGGGTAATAAATAAAACAATGGGTTCACATCAGATGATGCTGATGATGACAACGACGACGAGCGTCTCTGTAAATCCTCCTGTATAGCCGTTTTCATCACCAACGACAAGACGATTAAATCGCAGGTAGACACGCACGCCAACGTCGATTGTTTCGTCAACAACGTCACAAACTCCGAAACCACCGCGGCGTCGAAAACGTGCGAGAACGCCCAGAAATATAAAAACCCACTAAACGCCGTCAACAACAACGCGTTAATTTTAGATTCGAGAATATTCTTGGTGATAAATCCTAAATCGGATTTCTTTACGCCGTTTATCACCGGCGTCCGGGCGATTAAATACGGTCCCAACGCGAAAAATCCGAGAGCGAACGACGCGCCGACGAAAAACTTCGGTTGCAACTTTGGCTGTTTTTCGCCACCGCCCGGAACGAGTAAACACGCGTACACCATAGGAACGACCCCTAAACTGTTAAACAAAGCCTCAAACAGTGGGTTCACTTGACCTTGAAACGGAGAGGAAACGAGTTGCGCGATTAAATCCGCATCGAACGACCCCACCGTCTTTGGTGCCACGAACGTCGCCACCGCGAGCAACGAAAACCACAAACCAAGAATTGCGAGTCGCTCCGAATCTTCCCAGAACTTGTATAACAACTTTTGTTGCTCTTCTTCTTCTTCTTCTTCTTCTTTTTTGTTGTTATTCGTATTATTATTGTGGGCACGCGTCACAACTACTAATCTTTTATCCATCATCATCGTCGTCATCTTTGTCGTCGTCACGCAGAAGACGCCGTTTCTTTTTCCCTCCTCCATCTTCTTCTTCTTCTTTTGAATCGTCATCGCAAAACCACATCTTATCTTTCTGTTGATGTTGTTGTTATCATGAGAAAGTTTCGAAGTTGTTTTTGTTGTTCCTCTCACCACACGTAATGATAAAAGCGTCGTCATCTTTTTAACATCAACACACTCTTTCAAAGTGTTAAAAAATATAAGGAAAAATGAGCAAAAGTGGGGGTGAAAGAAAAAAACAGAAGAGAATGAAGAACGAAAAATTCAAAAAATCATCTGAGTGTTTTGAGAGGTGAAATCCCCTACTTTATATCTGCGCCTTTGAACGTGCTCCTTTGAGCGCGTTTCACGAATATATGTACACATAATAAATAGACGCGCGCGTTTTGTATTATACCTTTTTTTTAACGGAGAGCTGCTTTGAGAGTTTTTGTACACGGTTTACACCATCGTATAACTTTTAATCAATAGTAGTACCTACACGATGACGGTGAACGACGAAGTGATTGAGATTTCATCCTCTTCAGAAGAAGAAGAAGAAGAAGAACAACAAGAAGAAGAATTAGTAGGGGAGGAGCGGGAAGAAGACGAAGAAGCAGAAAGCGAAGACGAAGAGGAAGAAGAACCATCATCATCCCCGGTGGTTCGGTGTGCAATTCGAACGACGAGAAGCGAAGAAAGAGAAGAAGAAGACAAAGAAGAAGAAGTGATTTTGATTGACTCCGACGACGATGAAGAAGAAGAAGACAAAGAAGAAGAAGAACAACAACAACAAGAACAACAACAACAAAAACAACAACAACAACAACAAAAACGCTTCTTTAACATCGGCACGGAAGTTTTAATCCATAACATACTCAGTAAACCAGAATTAAACGGAAGAAAAGGAGAAATTATGGAGTACACGGGCGGGTTTGATCGAAGGTATTCGGTGAAAGTATTCGGTAACGTCTTGGCGTTGAAAGAGGTGAATTTGATTGATTTTAACACAGACGGAGAGAGAGCGATGGAAGTGATGTTACAAATACGCGCCGCGGAGAATCGAGATGGTGACGACGATACTACTAAGAAAAGGAAAGAGATGATGGAAAACGAGGAGGATAACGTGATGTTGCCTACGCACAGAAATGATGACGTCTATGGAGAAGATGACGATGAATCACCCTTGTATAGAAGAATGGCGCCGTCGCCGCCGCCGTCGGAGTCGCCTCCGGCGAGAAGGATGGTACCGCCGCCGTCGCCGTCCACACAATTTACGCCGACGAGAAGTAAATACGCGCGAACGTTACCGTATGCGCACCCCGCGTATCAAAGTGGGAAAAGCAAAATGTTTGGTAAAATCACGTGCGTGTTAGATCACGACTTTGCGATTAAAAATGTCGGTAAAGCAGTCATGCAAGGTTTGGACGCGCCGAATGGGATTTCAGGCGTATCGAAAGACTATAAAAATCGATTGCGATGTACGTCGCGAACTTTATTGCCTATCCCCGCGAGCATCACGTGGATTCGGCATCCGGAGAAGGAACTGAGATCGAACGAAGAGTGCAGATTTATGTTGCAAGATTTGACGCAAATGCAAGTCGAGGAAGATCCGAGATTATACTGGTCGATGCGCACGACGTTGGTTTTAAACGGCGAAGAGTTTGTGAAACTCCTCGAAAAAGAGGAAGAAACGGAACGCTTGCAACACATACATGACGGTTCTTTATCGGATGTTCTGTTGAAAGCGAAACGACGCTCGGACTCGGTTGGTATTCTCACGTTGTTGGTGTACGGATTAGACGATTACGTCTTGAAACGAACGAGGAAGGAGATGGCCCAGGTCGGCGCCAAAGACGCGTTCAACGATAAGTTTGTTTCCGCGATGAAAACGAAATTAATCGTACGCTCGGGCGGGTTTGGGAATCTAGGAAAGATTCAAGTCAAAGTAGTGGAGTGTTTAAACGAGCAAGCGGTCGTTGATAACATCATCGGCATGCACAGATGGTTAGCAGATCTTCCGTTTAAGAAGAACCACAACGCGATATCGGTAGGCGTCGTCGCCACGGTGGACGAGAAGAAAATTAAAAAATTGGACCATTTGAACGTCTCGTGGGTGAAAGCGCTGGCAGCGATATCGGGATTAGCCGAGGAACACGCGCACGTCGTCGCGAACCGCTTTCCAAGCGCGAAGAAGTTGATTGAACATTTCGAACGGTATAAAGACGATCGATATGGTGGTGAACACGTCATCGCCGATTTGAATAAATTTTCAAACAGACACCGCGACGGAAGGCAAAAGATTGGAATTGGAGTCGCGCAAAGGTTACGCGTCATGTTCAGTCAGAAAGCGAGAGCTGGTGATATATTGTAAAAGGAGGAGTAGACGTAGACGTAGAGTAGTAGTAGTAGTAGTAGAATGCTTTTGTAAAAAAGCTTTTATTTTGTAGCTCTCAACATTCTCAAGGTTTTTCCTGCTATGGGCATCTAAAAATAATCAAACGATTTTATGAACCGGTCCGAAATCGTCGTCTAAATCGTCGTCGTCGCTCCAATCCTCAGACCATTCAATCGGAGGACCCTTGTTCGGCGTCGTGGTTTGCGACGAGAAAGCGCTTCTACTTCCACCACCGACACGCGGAGCCGGACCTCGCATCCAGCGTTCGTACTTAAACTTGGCGTACGCGCCGAGAAGTAAAATTGCAAATACTGCCACGAGAAAGGCAAACATTTGAACGTTGTACATCCCACTTTGGACGTTTGACATCATGTTATTAAAGTCTGGTAAGCCAACGGGCTTGCGAGATGACGAATAGGAATCATCGCTGTAATCAGAAGAGGAAGTGTAATCGTTCGTGTCCGATGCTGGTTCTAAATCAGCCTCGACTTCCTCCTTGTCCCGGAATCCACTCGCACGTTCTCTTCGAGAAAAAGACGACGACGACGAAGATACCTCTTCCCCTCCTTCTTGTTCTAATTCTTGTTCTAATTCTTGCTCTTCTTCCATCTTTTCCTCTTCTCGTTCTTCCTCTTCTTCTTGAAGCTCTTCACGAATGGCTTCTTCTTCTTTCTCTTCTTCTTTCTCTTCCTCTTTTTCTCCGCTGCTTTCGCTGCTTTCGGCAGAGAAGTCCGAGTCAAACGATGAATCGTTGGTGTCGTCGACGGTGCCCTCCTCCTCCTCCACCTTTTTCTCCTTCTCCTCCAACTCTTCTTTCTCTTCCTCGATCATCTCTTCTTCTTTTTTCTCTTCAAGAACTTCCTCCTCACGAGTAGATTCTTCCTTTTCCTTTTCGTTCTCCTCCTCCTTATTAGGTGTTTCTTCGCTGTTGCCGAGAGCGGCGACTGCGGTCAAATCTTCTTCTTCTTCTTTTTCTTCAACTGGTCGTTCTTGCGTCTTCTCCTCTTCTTTCACAGAGGAATCGTCGTAATCCGAAGCTCCTGTGCTTTTCTTACTGTTTCTGTGACGATGGGTTGTGGAAGACCTTCTCGAATGCGTCGTGTTGCGATGACGATGTCTTCGCTTCTCGGTCCCCGAAGAAGACGCACCGCTCTCATTATTATCATTATAATCATCCGTAATCGTTTCGGTTGCGCCTCCAAAAGATACATCTTCATTTTTGCCCTTGCCAGTGTCGCTTTCTTCAGTCTCTTTCGATTCCAACACTTCAGTCTCTTTCGATTCTACTTTTTCCTCCATCTTTTCAACCGGCATTTCCAACTCCTTCGCCGCTGCATCTTCTTCGACGATTTCTTCGTCACTCTTCACTGAATCTTCCTCTTTTTCGACAGATTCTGACGCAGGCTCTTTCATTTCTTCAACAGTTTCTCCACTTTCACCATCATTTGACGACGACGACGTTCTCTTCTCTTCACTTACAGCTTCATACACATCTTTCAGCTCGACGTATTTTTCAGCCTCTTCGAGTGTCTTTTTCGCGCCGTCGGCTTCGTTTGTCGAAGCTGGTTCTGTCATGTCGTCGAAACTTTCCTCTTCCTCTGAAGCTTTCTCGTCTTTATCCTCGACGACGGCGACATCGTCCGCCTTTGCGGCTTCTTCGTACAACTCTTTCTCCGTTTCGCCGACTGACGGCGTTGACGAAGTCATCGACTCTTCCGTTTCCTTCTTCGATGCCTCTTCCTCGGAGGAAATTTTTCGAGACGACAACGATGACGACGATTCTTCTTCTTCTTCTTCTTCTTCTTTTCTATATGACAGCTTCCCTTCTTCCTTCTCTTCTTTCTCTACGGCGTCTTCGGCGACAACCGACCCCGGAGCGGTCTCTTTTCCTTCATTTTCATCTTTTAAAGAAGAGGTAGAGCTGTCCGGCGGAAGGTCAACTTCTTGAGTTCCCTCGTCCTCTCCTCCCATCATCTTTTCGTATTCATCTCCAATAGTCGATGATGAAGAAGCAGAGGAGTCTTTCGATGTCGTTTCTTCTCTTTTTTCCCGAATGCTCTGTTTTTCTTCTCCTTCTTCCACCGATCGAAGATAATCTTCTTCTTCTTCTTTTTTCTGCGTTGTTCTCTTCCTCACCGCACCTTCATCGTCTTCTTTATAGTTCGTCGACGACGAGTCAGCAGCATTACTCCACTCTTCCTCTGGTGATGATGTTGGTGGTGCTTTCAGAGACTTCTCTTCTGAGACCGCCGGTACTTCTTCTTGTTCATCTTCTCCTTTTGCGACTTTTACGACGGCACCACTTTTTTCTTCTTCTTCTTCATCCACCGACGACAAAGACGTAAACGACGACGACAACGAAGAGTCGTCGTCGTCGACATCTCTTCCTCTTCCTTGCGCGGATGTGAATTCGTTAGTAATGGTCGTTAAAATCAGCGCGAAGAAGACGAAGAAAAAAGAACGACGACGCATTTCTTTCTTTCTTTTACTCGTATCGTTCTCTGTTGGTGTTTTGTTGGTGTTTTTGCGGAGTGGTTTTGTGGTGAATTTTGCCAAAAAAAAGTGGAATGAAGGTATTGTTCTTGGTAGTGGACAGCTGCTCCGTGTCTCTCATCATAAAACTTTCAATAATATTGCTAAACTTCTTCGTCGTGTCTCTCGCCTCCTCCTAGCTAGTGCATGCTCCTTAAACTCTTTTCTATTCGTTGCCTCAAACTTCCTCAAACTCGCTTTCTTTTCAACGGCGCTGGATATTTGTTCGTTCCAACGTTGATTTTCTCCATGTCGCGCGAAGCGAACCATTGCGGACCGTAAAACTGAAGCATTTGCGTGCCTTTCGGGATGAATTCCGTCGTTTTATACTCTCTCCCAACGATTCCTTCGTCTCTGGTATCGCCAAACATGCGATCCGTGCACGTCACGTTCGATCGTTCTGCCGGCCCAGGATTAGACATGTATTGAAGTTTCGACGATACGGGGCAGTCTTGCGGGTCTATCACGCCGCCGCCTTGCCAAAACGACAACATGTAATCCTTTCTCAATTTGTTCAACTTTCTGACCGGTTTCCGGGTTCCAAAGTACACCATTTTGTAATTCTTTGGTAAGTCAAAATTGGCGATCAAGATCTTACCAATCCCGAGAGGATGTTCTCTCGTGGAAAACGCGTCGTCTCCAACCCGTAAATGTTTCGAACAATACGGCACGGGACATTTTTTTTGTGCCTTTTTCTCGCACGGCGTACCAGATTTATCTAACGCCCAGCAATACTCCGTGCCGTAATTTTGCAATCCATCCAAACGCATGCGACGATGAGGTTGTTGTTGTTGTTGTTTTTGTTGTTGCTTTCCTTCTTCTTCTTTTTCCGTCGTGTTGTTTATGTTTTTCTTCTTCGTCTTCATCTTTTCCGTCAAATTTTGAACCGTCGTCGGCGTATTGATAGTCTTCGTCGATACATCTTTTAGGGACAAAAATGAAGACAATTTTGAAGACTGGCCGTGAAGCGCAATCTCTCCACCGCCACCCATGTTGTGTTCTTCTTCTTCTTCTTCTTCTTCTTCTTCTTTGTTCAGTAGTTTTCTTTCTTTCTTTCTTTCTTTGAAAAGACTGATGAAATGAGGAATCTGGTTTGAAAATAATGACTCGCAATTCGAGTAGTTTTCTCGATTTCTCGAAACGGTTGATGCGACGAAACGCTTTCTGCTGCTTTTAACAAACAAGACGTGATGAAGTTTTGATTTAGTTTATACTATGCTACCATTTTGGTACAGGTGTCTATATTTGTTAAATGGATTATTAAATGAATACTACTATAAAACTAAGAAGAAGACGGTGGCAGCGGCGGTGGAGGGGGCAAGTCATCTACGACGACGCTTTGGTCGGGCGGAGGAGGTACGGGGATTTCTGGCGGAGGAGGTACGGGAATTTCTGGCGGAGGAGGAGGCGCCGGTGCAGAATTCATATCCCCCACTTGAATGCCCTCAGGAACGACGTATTGCTGTTCGTACTGTTGATAGCCGTACATTGCCATTTGCTGTTGTTGATAATAATACGCAGCAGTGGCGGCATCCATCATCGGCATCATCGGCGCGCCGTAACCATTGCCAAGGACTCCTCGTTTTTTATCGTTGGCAATGTTTACAACCAGAGGTTTCGTGCACCCTTCGACCATGTTACCGTGGACAGCTACAACCGCAGACATCGCTTGCTCTTGATCCATCATTTGCACAAAGCCGTACCCTTTGGAGAGACCTGTCGTGTGGTCCAAGACTAATTTCACACTTTGCACTAAACCGTATGGGCTAAACAGCGTTTTCAAATCCTCCTCTTCGTAATGCGATGGTAAGTTTGCCACGTAGAGTTTTGCCTCTTCGTTTACGTCTTCCTGCGCGCTATCACCTCCAGACGCGTTGTGAATCGGGACTTTCGGCTCGTTTTTAATGCGCGTTTCTACCACTCGTCCTTCGATAGTCATGCCGTTCGTATGCGGAATTGCCGATCGAGCCTCCACCTCGGTAGCGAATGTTACGAACGCAAATCCTTTGCACGATAATTGTTTATCGCGGTCTGGAACAACGTCACACGCCGTAACGCGGCCGAATTTTTCAAAAATCGGACGCAATTGTTCATTCGTCACGTGCGGCGGTAAATTCGCCACGTATAGCTTGTTTTTATCGTCCGGATTGTTGCCGCCACCACTGAACGGCGCCGCGCCAGCTTGTGGTGCACCTGCGCCCACTCCAACGGATGATGCCGGTGCAGCTCTTGCGCCGGCACCTAAACCAGAAATTTTAGCATTCAAGGGGTTGTATTGATCTACTCCTCCAACCGCGTAACTCACGCCAGCTTTTCCTCCGAGAGAGCTCGGGTCGACGCCGATTTCGGACAAGAAATCTGAGTATTTGTCTTCTAAACCGTTTCCAGTGCCGTGAACTCTTTCTATATCTTTCCTGTACATCTCGTCCGTTTTGGATTTAATATGATCCGGCAACTGATACAAAAGTGCGTTCTCTTCTTCTTGCTGCAATCTTAACTCCTGCTCGTCGACTTCTCTGAGCGTACCGTTCATAATCGCGAGTTGTCTCAACTGCTCTCGTTTGTGTTCGTTCATGTTTTCATCGACAGGGACGAGTAACTTTTCAATCATCTCGCAGGCTCGATCAATATCAACCATAGTATCGCCTTCGACTAAAACGTGTAAAGGTTCGTCTACGGATACGTCTTGCTTCCCCGAGCCTTCTTTCGCGGCACCTCTTCCGCGGACCACGATTTTCGTATTGGTTTCCATTTGCATTTTTTTCTGAGTGTTCCCGCGTGGACCAATAATCAACCCGAAAAAGTTATATCCGGGGTGTTCTTCAACTGGGATGTAAATCTTTCTTCGTTTTCTGGAGGGAAGATAATCCGCTGGTGGTGTGAACTGAGGGCACCTGCGAGCGATTTCTTCGATTAAGCGTCCACGCTTTTCTTCGTATTTGTCTCGATTCACTTCAGATTTCGAACTCACTCTGTGACCATGCAAGTCATACACCGGCGGTGCGTCGTCTTTCGGTTTCGTCATGTTCTCTTCCACTTCTTTCGGAAAGTGTTTGCTGTTTTTCGTTTTCAACACGTCCCGTTTATCGAGAAATTCCTTCTCGGAGAACGGTGCGCCAATCAAGCAGTTTCGGTTGCAAGTTTCTAAGTCTTTGAACATGACTTCCAACTCTGGATCTTCTCGAGCATTTTTCGGCATGGAACGTACACCCAACAGAGCGGCGGGAATCTGAACGCGTAAGCCTCCGGATATAACGATCGTTCCTGGCAACGGTGCGTTGCGTTTCACTGCGACGTAATTCGTGTCATTAGGTGTTGCTTCGTTTGCAGTCGCTTCTCCTCTCGTCTCCTTCTCTTCCTCCTCGTTTGCGGTTTCCCATCGACTTTTACGCTTTCCCCGCTTCTTCTCCGAACTTGCTGTTGTTGTTGTTTTTGTGTTGTTGTTGTTGTCGTTCGCGTCTTCCTCGGTCGTCGTTGTCTTCTTCGCAGGAGTCACATCATCATCATCATTCTTGTTGTTTTCATCACCGTTTTCTTTTTCTTCGATCGGCGGCGAATACGCCGACGACGAATCTTTTTTGTCTACTTCTTCGACGGGTTTTCCCCATCGACTTCCAAGGGCGACGAAAACTGAGGGTGATGACTTCGCCATGATGATGATATTGACGTATCAATCTCCTCAACTTTTTTGATAACAACACTACAGTCGATGAGACACCGACGCCCAAAATGAGCGATGTTGAAGGAAAAAATGAAGAGAGAGTCAAAACGAGAAGAAGAAGAAAAAATGTTAAAAATCTCTCCTCTTTCCAAAAAATCAATCGAAAATGTGACTCTTCATAAAAACTCTCTCTTCTTCTTTCACATCCGTCGTCGTCAAAATTTGCGCAAAAAGAGATGTTTTGGATGCGACGAAGATGCGCGCGTTTATTCTTCACCACGAGCACCACCACATCCAGCACATCCACCAATTTTGATCATCTTCTTCTCAGAAAAAGAAGGAGTAGTCAAAACGCGACGACGACGAGTGGTCTATTCTGTCACGCGAGTTATTATTATTCGTCCTCGGCATCATCATCAACTATATCATCCATGCAAGAAGAAGTGGAAGAAAAACCAACAACAACAACAACAACGAAAAAGAAGAAAGAGTTCCAACGGAGGAAAACAAAAGCAACGACAAAGACGAAAACAAAGTACGAAATAGAGCAGCAGAAGCGCGCGAGGGTGGTAGATTTGAACTTGGATTGGGGTGATAAAGTGTACAGAGGGAACGCGACGGAATACGCTGGAGTGAAAGTGACGAGTAAATTGGTTTGGCCTATACCGATGCACGCGCTCGCTCAACTCAACCCAGAACTCGGAAGCGTGTTGAACCTATCCCCGCCGACGGAAGAAGAAAAAGCTGAAGCGGATAAATTTTTATCGGTTTTGAAAAAGGTGCCAACCGACGACGAAGATTTCGTGCTCAGAGAGTTTGATCAAGTCGGTGAAGAGGGGGAAGTTGAAGTCACAGGGTCGACAAAGACGAGAGCAAAGAAAACGGAAGCAACAAAGAAGAGCGAAAAGGCGACACGGGAGATGGAAGGAAAAGTTCAGACTGAAAAGAGGAACGCGCTCTTTCCTGCGTCTATGCCGTACGCGCACTTATTTGAGGCGCTTTTACTTGAAGCGAGAGAACACTACCCAGGTGGTTCAAGGTCCGAATCGACCAGGAGGCAACTCACAAAGTCGCTGCTACTTTTGGTCCCTCGAGAGCTTCTCGAAAACGTTGCGGAAGAAATGGAAATCTGGATTCGACCTTCACCAAAACAACCGAAAAGAAGCGTCGATGCTTTTCGAATCGGGCAGAAGCGACTCAACTTTTTGTACTGGTTGACGGAACATTGGAGGAAACCAGCGGTGAAAGGGAAGGATCTCGCGACTACAAAAGGAGAATTGGCCGCTTTAATTTGGAGCCAATACCTAGCAGCTTTAAAAGTCGTGCGAGGCACGAACGACGCAAAGCTTCTCGCCGATATTTTAAGCGAAGGTAATGAAACCGGCGATGTAGAGGTAAATCGTATTCGCACGGGTGGCTGGGCAATTGGATCGCAACACAGAGCGAAGGAGTATGTAGACAGACTGACAGGTAAAGCGTCGACTCCCTCTTCTTCTTCTCCTTCTTCTTCTTCTTCTCCTTCTTCTTCTTCTTCTCAAGAGGCAGATGTCAAACACGTAAGCGATGCGACTGATCGCATGGACTACCCAGATTTGTTCACGCCGGATGAAATAGTTGAAATATTAGTAAAGGCACGCGGGAAAGATGTTATGGCCATTCGGATTCGCGAAAAGTGCTCCTGGGCGGATTGGTTGATATTATGTACAGGGAAATCCCCTAGACACATATCTGATTTATCGCATGCGGTGATGTTTGAATATAAAAAACGCGTCGCAAAAAATGCAACTACGTTTACCAGCAAAGTTAAACCGTACATCGAGGGTGCGAAAGCAGATATGAGTGGTGGTGGCGACGAGGAATGGAACGCCGTCGATTGCGGGAGCTGTGTCGTTCACGTTCTCAGCGATCGAGCGCGCAGATATTATGATATCGAAGATCTGTGGGCGAGTGGAGACGAAGTCCTTCATAACGGAGATGAATTATTGACGATAGATACTATAAAGATAGACTAAATACATGTAATTGTTAGAGAACTATAATAATCTATATAGGTGTGGCTACATTATATAATCTCGCGTACTTCAATGCGCACGCGCAAATATTTTTCCGCGAATGCGCGAAACAAAATATTCTTTGCGCCAATCGCGCATTGCGACACGCGTATCTATTTGAATTTATATTCTTTGACGATACCATCGTAATCGAGCGCCTGTCCGACATCTTTTACTCTCAAATATGCGTCGAGGGCAGCTGTGGGCCTCGGTGGCCATCTTCCTGCGACTGTATCTGTAGTTTTGTACAGTTGGCACGGCGTATCGTTACCCAGCTCATCTTCCGTTACTCCAGCGGCGATATCTAATTGTTGCTTCAGTTGCTGTTCCAAAAGTTTACTCGCGTACGCGACATCACCAAAACTTCGTACGCCTTCAGCCGATTCGCTTTGACCGAAGCCTCGGCCTGAGGTGCATAAAGTTTGCCACTCATATTCTGCTTTATCCAGATCCCCGGCGCCCCAATGGAAAGCGGTTAAAGCTGCGCGCATATCCCAAAACTCCGGGTCCTTTCGAAGTATCGTTTGAGCGGTTTTCACGGCTAACTCGTCCATGCCCGTCTCAAAAGCCGCCAAGGCATAGTTTGCCAAGGCTATTTCTCTCATGGAATCGTCCTTCGACGCTTTGAGGAAATCGTCCATGGCGGACTCCCAATCTCCAACCGCCCCTTTGGCGTTTCCGAGGTTATTCAATACCGAAGCATCGGCAGTTTTGCCTTCCTTGACGTCTATTTCAATCGACCTCTGTAAGTCTTCAATCGCAGCGCTCCATTGACCAGCTTGCAAGCGAAGTGTTCCTCGATTGGACAACGCAGCCGAGTTGTTCGGCGCTAACTCGATAGCTTTAGACCACGCATTTTCTGCGTCCTCATACGAACTTGCATTCATAGCCTGATTAAACAATTGCGAAAGTTTATTCATATCTACAGAGCTGCCATTAATCGCAGCGAAAGTTTCATTTGGTGCAGAGAAAGAGAACGCGAGAAGGAACGCAGATATGGCTCCCGTCGTCATCGCACTTCTTCTGCCTTTTCGCGATGTAGCGGTGGGGAGCTCGCCGGATGATGCTGCGAATGGGTACATCAACTCTTCCGGCACTTCCTCTCGGAACGGTAGCCCTGCGCGAGCACCAACTTGTAAACACTTTTGTGCAGCGACAAAAGTCGCCAAGCGTAACGTTTTCAGAATGTCTGCACCACACGATAAACCTTTCGCCACCGTGCCGATGAACGCATCTCCCGCGCCAGTCGTATCCACCATGTCCTCGCTACTGATACGTGCAGCCGGCTGAAAAACGACTTTAGCGCGTTTACCTGAACCGTTCAAATTGTAGACTCTGTCACTAATGAGCGCGTGTTCGGGTATATATCGATATGATGATGATAATGATGATGATGATGATGATGATGATGATGATGAATATGGTGTACCAGATTCCTCACTTTGCTTTCTCGATTGGAACGCTCTTTCCATCTCTTCGATAATCTCGTCCACGCTACGAACAAGCACAGTTGCGCCGGTGTCGGTATCAACACTCGCATCATCAAAAAGCAAAGCGACAGAACCTCTGGAACCAAGCGTCGCAATTAAAAGTTTACACCGGTCTGAAAGTGTCGAATTTGCCATCTCCGTCAACGCGGTTCCGAACGAATTCGTATCGTTGGGGTGTTTTTCTTGCGGATAACTTTTTGAACACACGCAAAAGTCAGCAAGTTTCAACAACGCATCTAAATCGTCGCCGCGAAGTCTCTCAGCTTCGACGAGTATTTTAATCCCAAGAGAGCGTGCTTTTATAGCGATTCGGAGGGCGACGTCCGTTAACCTTCCGTCAAAGTATGCCAAGCCAATCTCGCGCGGCGACGACGCGAACAAAGAGTCGATATCCGCATCCGTTACTTCAGAATTCATCAAAGGTTCATTGCTTGGGGTGTGTATGCACGTGCGCGTCGGGTCATCGTTCGCTTTATCTTTGACACAAATGATATACGTCGATGGCGATGTTCCGCCGTGCACGACTTTACTCGTATCGAACGTGTCACCTTCTCTCTCTAAAATTGAAATTATATCTTTCCCAGTCGCGTCGTCACCGATTTTCGTAAATAAGATTGACGACGAGGAGGCTTCCGAGAGTCGAGACACTGCCGTTAACGCGTTCGCACAGTTACCGCCGACTTCCATGACGAGCGTCTCGCTTCGCGTCTTCTCATCTTGTTGAGGAAACTTTTCGAGTCGCGCGAGAATGTCTAACCCACAACTACCTACTCCTAACACTGCTTTTTCTTTTTCACAACATCCTCCTTCTAACAACGTCTCATTATTATTCAGTGATACCTTTCGACGTCGTCGTCGCGTTTTGGTGATATGGACTCGTCGTGAAGACGGAAGAACTCGCCGCCCGAAAGATGATGAGAGTGTTGGTGACGACAAAAAGTTCGTTACCATTTTGTTTTTTTTTTGTGTGTTCTGTTCGAAACCACGTCACATCGTCATACTCGTAGTAAACATCACCATTTTTTTTCTCAACAAATAAACACATCATATACTACTACTATGCTCGCGACGATGACGACGACGACTACTACTACCTCAAAAACGTTGCTGCAACACCGCCACCAACAACCGCATAACTCTTCTGCGTTGTTATTGTCTTCTTCTTCGAGAAGGCAACAAGGCAAAAAGCATCGTCTTTTTTCAACAAAAAGCAAACGTCATCAAAATAATAATCAATTCGTCACGACGTCGGCGTCTGCGTTCGAACGAAGATACGTCTCATCCACGGCTTCTTCCTCTTCACCATCCACATCTACAAAGTCTATGATGTGTGATTTGTTAACCGACGATGAGTCCATTAAATGGGCATCTGCCAAAGCGCTCGTCATGGAGCTCGGATTCGATGACGACGAGGCGGACAAAGTCATGCAAAAAGGTTTCGGCTGGGGCAAACAAGATTACTGGAGAAACGAGAAAGTGAGAGAAATACCAGACATGGACGAAATCGAAAAGCGAATTCAGTTCATCGAATCGCTCGGCGTAGCTAGGGATAAAATAGACGTCATTGTCGGTAAACTTCCGGAAATATTAGCGATGGACATAGACGGCGTGATGAAACCGGCGGTGGAGCACATCGAGAAAAATTTCTTCATGAAGCGAGGAACGCCGGCGTTCGCAAAGTACGTCATTCGCGTCCCACAGGCGTTAGGTAACACGATCGATTGTGAAGGAACGTGCGTTGGCGATTGCAACAGGTGTTGGGTGAGAGTGTAAATTCGAAGAAGAAGAAGAAGAAGAAGAAAATACGAGTACTCGTATCTCATCAAAAAATGCATCAAAAAGGGAAAAGCGGAGCGAAGGAGAGAGGAAGAAAGAGCGCAGAAATAGCAGAAGAATATACACACACGCGCATTAATTACCATTATCATCTTTAGTAACGAGTAGCAGCATTCTTTTAATTCACGACGCAGTAATTTGTACACATTGACACACGCCGTGGAAGATTCTTCTGTTTTTAGTTTGACACGACTTTGTGTACGAACTGCTGCACAAAAAAGATTCGAAAATCTAATTGAGCACACACGTGACAGCAAAACTCCACTTTTTTTCTCGTTGCGCGCAAAAACACGAGAACACTACGAGGGAGAAGGAACACTTTGACGACTGTCTATCTTTATCTCCGCGTCGTCGAGAGTGCGTGTGTGTGTGTGTGTGTGTGTGTGTGTAATAGAGAGGAGACGAGAAAGGAGTAAAAGAAAAATCTTTCTTCTCTCGGGAGACCCGACGAGGGAGAGACAAGAACGACAAGAACACACCCGTCGTATTAAAGAGAGTCGATGATGTCCTCGTCTATAATACTCAACAACAGTAACAACAAAAACAACAACAATAATACTAATAATAACAACAACAACAACAACAGCAACAACAACAACGACGCAGGAGGTAAGACGTCGAAGTCTCCTCTCATTGTCCCGATGAATAAGAAAGAAAAAACGCCCTCGTCTTCGTCTCCATCAGGGACAAACAAGAAGGACGACAATGAAACAATAGCATTAGAAGAAGAAGAAGAAGAAGAAGAAGGAGAAGAAGAACTGCCCAAGTCAAAGCTGCACGAGGAGATGATGGAGATTTACAATTGCTACAACGCCAATTGTTTAGCCTTAGAAGCAGATCCTGAAAAGAAGGATAACTGGCAAAGTAGCAAGAAATATCCTGGCGAAGTGCTGTGCGTGAAGTGTTCCAACGATGAGAAACGAGAGATTGCCGAAAAGAAAAAGTTGGCAAAAGAGAAGAAGAAAGCCGAGGCAAAGGCGCGGACGACTCGGGCAACATCGAAGCGACCGCACTCACCGCTTCTTTCAGATAAACACGAGAATGAAAAAAAGGAGAGATACGACGACGAGAACATGGAAGCCGAGGAGGAAGAAGAAGAGGAGGAGGAGGTGGAGGAGGAGACGGAGGAGACGGAAGACCACGTGCCTCTGAGCAAGTTAGCGGTATTAAAAGGGAAAGAGAGCACACCCCTGCCCCTGCCACGACAGCCGACTGCAAAATCAAACAAGAAAAAAAGGAAGCCGCAGTGGCTGAAAGATTGGTACAGCGAAGAATGGTGGGGACGCGGTGATAAGAAGAAGTTCAAAGTATATACGTACGAAGAGTTGTTCAATCCTGAGAGAAAGCCAAAGCTTTCTATGGAATATCTCGAAGTCGTGGAGGCACATATCGATGCGTTTTCGAAAAATCCTAGATTTATACGCCTCGGTTCGCTTCCAAAGCAAAATAATTTCGCCAACGACAGACCTCCGCCACCGACGCGTGCGGAAGAAAAGAAGAAGAGACCGGTTACAATTCATAGAGTTCGCTCGTCTCATGGAACACACAACAAACCGCAGTATATTCGCAGAGTCACTCTCGCGGAACTAATGGATGCAGAACTGATTACCGCAGGATTGAACGTACTCTCGATGGAGTATCGCGGTAAAGAGTACAAAGCTAACATCACGAAGAATCGACAAGTTGCTTTCCAAGGTAAGAGTTATAACGAACCGGCATCTTTTAGCTTGGCCGTGAAGCGTTTGGCAAGTCCAGAAATGAAATTTTCAAACCCGTGGACTCATCCCGGTGGCGTGAAATACAAAGATAAGCACGGAAGACTCCAGTTCCTTGGCACGCTCCGCGAAAAGTTCTTCTCGATGACTGGGAGGAACGATTTGTTGGGTTTGCCCAAGGCGGACTCGAATCGAATGAACGATGTTCAAACGAGAAAATCCAGAACAATCACAGTCACTACGAGCGCAAAGTTATCGAATCTTGCGCAAAAATCCTCTACTGATAAGGGGACGAGAAATATTATGTTGGTTGGTGAATCTCCGGTGAGGAAGAAAGCGAGGAAACAGGTACCCAAGTTATATGCTCCCGTGACGGATACTTCGATGGACAATATGTGGTTGGATTCTCCTTCTGACCACGGTATCGAGCGAGATCACGAGCAAGAATACGACGACGACGACGACGACGACGACGACGAAGTATTGATGAAGAAGAAAGAGGGCATGGATAATGATGTCATGACGACGGACGAGGCGGTGGAAATCGCCGTAAACCATCGCGACGGATCGCTCATCTATACGGCGGAGAAAAAGAGGAAAAACGTCGTTCGTCCGAAAGCTAACTTCTACAGGCGGTTTCCAGATTTAACCTGATCTAATCTAGGGAAGAAGTCAATTTTATAGCACAACTTATACTAGCGCTCGCGTGTAAAACATCATAAAGAAGAAATTTGTCTGCGACTTCTCCTTTTGTCTCTCTTTGAATTTGGGATTTGTTTGTTTGTTTGTTTGTTGTTGGGGTTCCTCTCAAGTAAGAAAGAGTTGAAACGAATAAGATCTCTTTCTCTCTCCTCACTCACACGTGTAAAAGTTAAAGAGAACATCCTTATACACACGTAATACTACTAATAAGTATGTTACGAACGGTCGCTTCTCGCATCGCTCGTCGCACCGCCGCGTCCGCGTCTTCCTCCTCTGCTTCACCGCGTTGTTTCGCCGCTGCCGCCGCGCAAGGAGACAAGGGCGATTTGGTGAAGGATTTCTTCGCCGATTCGCAAAGAAAATTTCGCGCGTACGCAGAAAAGTCAAAGACGAATCCATTACCTTTAGACGGCGACGACGCTAAATTGAAAGCGTACGTCGAGAAGAACAAACAGATCATGGCAGAGGTGAGCGTTTTTCTTTATATCGCATCATCATCTTCATCATAGGAGGAGGAAGAAGAAGAAGAAGAAGAATTTTTCTTTCTTTCCTCATCATCTTCTTCGCTCTTTTCCTCCTCCTCACCCAAAAGTTTTGAATGAATGAACGCACGCTGACTCTCTCTCTCTCTCTTTCTCTTCTTTCCCCTTCGTAAATTATAAAACAGATTGGTATTCCGTCTGTGACTGAGCGCATCGACGATACGATCGATGCGGCTTGGGAGGAAGCGACTTCGGTGAGACAATATTTGGAATACACAAACGAAGTTCGACAAGCGATGGGTTTGGAAGATCCCACCGGGGTGTACAAGACGCTCTTCCAAACGTTGGACGACGTGGAGAAGAAAATAGGCAAGGCGCTCACCTCGAGCGATCCACAATATGCTCAATTCGAAGACGCCATTGATAAGGGTATGAGCGAACTTCTCGGGAAGAGCTTGGATGAATTGGCTGATGCGGCTGATATCGCGGACGCGAAGGAAGAAGCGTCTCGATTGAAAGCCGAAATGGATGCCACGAAAGCGAGAGCGGGTTAAATAAAAATCACTTTTCATATACGTGTACTAATTTTTCTCACATCTACTCTTACATCTAATTACCCATCTTTCGCTACATAATACTAAACGTTACATCATCGTCATGTTTTGTTTCAACGCCTCCATCCAAACGACGGTGTTTGGAACAAACTCGTCGCTGATTTTATATTGCTCTAGAACTAAAGACAAGCGTTTTGTCGTCGATTCTGAAGTGTGGTATGCCTTGACTTGATGAAAGGAATCTCCTCGAAACATGACGAGTTTATTCTTCTCAGGTTTGATTGATAAGTGGGGCTTTAATAAATCAGACTGTTTCAAGTCACCTGACCCGTATCTCCATCCTTCTAACTCGCCGCCTTTCATATCCGCGGCGACGTCCACATAAAGCACATTCACCTGGTGCGCCAAGAATTGATGATCGGCTTTTAGTCCTTGTAAACCAACCGTCTGATCTAAGTGTAATCCAACGCTCGTTTGGTTGTTCTTCCAATCGTCATAGTCCGATAACTCGCACAATAAAGCGTTGAAGACGTACGCGTTAGTTTCCGGAAGCCGCATTTTCTCAAACAAGTCCCCATAGCAGTCTCCGTAATCTGGATGATTCAAAAACGAATCTACGCCTTCCTTGTTGAATTTGACGACAAACCCGCGAGTTTTGGAAAACGAGCCACTGCTTAAAGCGGACGGTATTTTCAATCGAGGATGATTCAAAGTACATTTTCGAATTTTTTCGTATTCGAGAAAATTGAGAAAGTTCTCTTTCACCTCCATCAAAGGTTGGTCTTCCGTGCACGTGATGAACGTCTTCGGACGAAACTTATAGCGAATGAACAATCGCACGAGAGTGAAGAGAACGATGATTAACGCCAAGTGTTGTTCTTTCAGAAACCCAAAATATATTTTGTTCCCTTGTTGTAGTTGTGTTGTTTTATTCTTCTTTTCGTCTTCTTGTGCATCATCTCCTTTTCCTTTTGCAGGTGCAGGTGCAGGTGCAGCGTCCAACCCCATCGCGGAGACCTTCTTGGGATGAATGTCCTGCGCGTTCTTTCGTTCTCTGTTGTTGCCGTTTTCGGTCGCCGTCGTCGTCGTCGTCATCGTGGTTTTTTGTCGGCTAGAAATATTCCTTTTTTTCTTCAAAGAAAAGTGTGGAGTGGAGGCTTTTTTGTTAAACTCTCCTCTTTTTTGTTAAACTCATTTTCACCACTTTTTTATCGAAAGCCGCACTAATAATAATACTAATAAAAAGTATTAAAAAAGGAGTCACACGCGATCGATGAACAGCGCGGTTGTCGGCGAGATCAGCGGTGGTGCGAGACATCGTCCTTCTTCTTCTTCTTTCAATTCTTCTTCTTCTCATCCATTGGCGCCCGTGTGCGTCTTTTCCACGTGTTCCTTGTGCGCGTTTCTTGGGTTGGTGGTTTTGGATTTGGTGAAAAGTTCAACGACTTTTCACGTTTTCGTCGCGTGCGTGTGTTTATCAACCTGTGCAATGACGACTGTGATTGATCCTGGTATCGTGTTGCCGAAGAGGAATACTTCCGCGCGAGCGAGTGGAATAGAAGAAGGAAAAGGAGAAGTTGATGCAGAGAAAGAAGAAGACGAAGACGAAGGAGAAGGAGACGCAAGAGAAGAACGCAGTAGCAGGAATACGAGATATTGCGAAACGTGCAAGATATTCAAACCGAAGAGAAGTTCGCACTGTCGACAGTGTAACGTTTGCGTTCGCGGATTTGACCACCACTGCGGCGCTCTAAACAATTGCATCGGCGAGAAAAACGTGTTGTTTTTCGTCGCATTCATAGTAACGGAGGCGTATTTAGCCGTGACGTTCTTTTGGAAGGCGTACGAACGCTTACATCTTCTCGGATTCCCGTTTGATTATCATCCTTCCCTGAATAGTAATACTGGGGTCCTCGCGACGCTTTTCATGATGTTTATATGCGTTCATGGCTCGTGCATGTCCTTGTTTTCGTGCTTCCACGTCGTTTTGTACGTGCAGGATCTCACGACGAAAGAGTTGAGCGATTACGTCAAATCGAGAGGAGGGTATCGAGAGATCGTCGCTTCATCGTCCACATCTTCTTCTTCCGATTCTTCCCACAAAACTATGTGGAGACTAGATTCTTCAGGCGTTCTCAAAAGAATACGGAAAGCGGTTTTAAACGTGTCGGACCTCCGTTTAAAGTCGCATACTATGATGGAAGTAAATAGAATTCGCGCGTTCAATACTTTAGCCGCGCTCGAAGGTACTTTGTAAAAAAAATATGAAATTAGACTGTAGAAGAATGTAACGTAGCGTGTAGTAACAAGCAGCTTTGTAAAGAAACTAAAAAGTAGAATGTATGCCACCGAATTCTTTGAAATATATATTAATAACAAAGTATTGAGACTAATTAAAGGATGATGATTGGATGATATTTTGTTTGGTCAACAAAGAACAATTTTTATCGTCGCTCGAGCGCTGGCATCGCTCGATTCACCGCGGCTTGCGCCTCCGTCGTGACTCGTTGAGCAAAAGCTATCGGGCGTCGTAATTGCCTTCTCAAACCTCTAAACGCGTTTTGCTGCAACGCACTCATCATTGACACCGTCAACGACGCCGTCTTACCACCTTTTCTACCTGCTTTTTGATTTTTCTTTTGTTGCTTCGGTTTTTTCATTTTACCTCTTCTCGAGCCGTCCTCGTTGTACACGTCCGCGTATTCATCCTCCATGTCTTCCTCGGTTCGCATTTCGGATAAAGCCATAGCTTCCTTCTTTTTTCGAATCTCCGGAGCTACAGTTCTTCGCTCTTCGGAGCACTTGACGTTGTAATACGACCAAATTCGTTCCCAGAGACGGTTCATCGTGCTCACCGCACCGGCAATTTCCGGTCCCATTTCTTCCACTGTCGGCGGCGTGTACAACTCAGCAGCTGGACCAGGCATCGTCCACTCCGTGCCTTTTTTATACACGATCGGATCGTGATGCATCAAATAATCTGGAAAATGTTCAACTATTCTCAAGTATACTTCTGAATTTGGTTTCCTTTCAAACATTTTCGCTCTCGCCGCGCTGTCGATGGCGGTTTCCATCGACGCGATCGATTTGTCGAGAGGACACTTGCGCGTGTATTGACCTAAATACTGATCGTATTTCCACTCGCCGTATTCAACTGCACCGTTCATATACGCCGCTACACCGCACCCAGACTTTTGATTTCCTTCAAATTCGCCCAAAAATATGAAGCTGTCGCCGTGATATATACCCGGTCCAGACATTGCGCCTTGGTTGAAACCGCCTTCGTATCTATCCCCGTCCTCGAAGCTCATCACGCCTAAGTGTTCGCACTGACCGTAAATATCAACTAAGCCTTCGTAACTGTCGTAGTAATGATTATCGAATGAGACGAAAAAGGAGAAAACAACGGGTCAGTATTTTTGAGGATTTCTAATTTTATTTCGTTTTTGTTTGTTTGTTGTTTCCTTGGGAAAAAAGAGGTCTTCTCTCTCTCTCTTTTTATCTCTTTTCTTTGATGGCTTTGCACTTCCTTCATCGTACCATCACCACCCGACAGCTTTTAAATGCTACGATTTGATGACAGTTTTGCATTTATTTGGTTCCATCGTCGATTCATTACGCCGAAGAGAGTGAGAAAAAGAGAGAAGAGAGAAGGAGAAGACGTTCCGCCGTCACCCTCAAAACTTCCTCAAAACAAACAAACTTTAAAAGAAGGGATAAGCGATTTGAGGAAGAAAAAACACAATTCTTGAAGAGATGAGAAACAAAAACGCACTATGAACCATCGCCAAAAATCACGCAATCCCAGGTGTAATCCTTTTGTCGATCCCCATATTCGTGCATGCCTGCTAACCCGTCCAGTTTCCCCGCGGCTAACTTGACGGTCTCATCGATCCCGCCCGTATTCGCCGGTTTTTTGTTTTTATCGATGAAATTCATTTTTTTGTGTGAACCTGTTTTTGAGGTTTTTTTTCTCTCTTCTCTTCTCTTTCTTTCTTTCTTTCTTTCTTCTTTCTTGTGTTTTTTTAATTCCAAATGGAATTTTGGTCGACGGCCAACTCCGTTCCGTTATAAATAAATTAAATACGAGTACAACACCATTCTGTTGTTTCTTCTTCTTCTTCTTCTTCTTCTTCTTCTTCCGTGAGAGAAGAAGAGAAACGAAACGAAAGCACTTAAACGTCATCACAGAGATGATGCTCTCTGGTGGTGGTGGTTATGGCGGGAGAAAGGCGCACAACACTTCTGTCGGAGGAGGAGTAAATGGAGTTTTGTCATCACATTACGCGATCTTTGTTTTCGTCGTAATCATCGTCTTCGTTTTAACTGGGAACTACGAGAGCATAATGAAGACGAAGATGAATGGGAACGGCCCACGGAACGCGTTGGTTGAAAATTCTTTCACGGGCGGAGACGAGTCCGTGACCGTGCATTCGTCCTCGTTGTTGGCGAAGGGAGAAGAGATATCTATCGACGACGACGGTGATGACGGTGGTGACGACGAGGAAGGCAGCGCAGTAGAACGAGAAGTAGAACGAGAAGATAGTAATAGATTCAGTAGCAGCAGTATTAGTGGCGATAATAGTAATAACGACGGTAATGGTAACGATAACGACGTCGACAGCTCCAACAGCAACACACAGTTATCTGCCATCGCCGTGGGGAACGGCGCGAGCTTGAGAAACTCTCGGTTCGGACGACAAGTAGACGCGAACGACGTCGTGTTGCGTTTCAATCTTTTCAAAACCGTCGGGTTCGAATCAGACGTCGGCTCGAAAACGACGCACTGGGTGTTATCGACGATCAAAGATCCGAACCAATTCGACGAAGAGGAGATTCCAAACTTGAAGAAATCACTGCAGCACGTGTACATTCCGTTTGTTTTTCGAGACTGCAAGCCGCAACAAGTGCGCTGCCCGAGACGAAAAGATAAAATTCCCAAACAGAAGCAACGCATGCACGAGTTGGAAACGATAGCGACGAACTGGTTAAAGAAGAACGATATGCGTGATGTAAAAGTACACGCGGTAGAGGCACCACAAGTGGATACTCTGTACGAAGAGTATAACTTGAACGAAAAGTTTCCATCCATGGGACTCATGTTTCTCAACTACGCGTGGCGAAAGTTCAAACAGCCGGTGCAGTTTTGCGGTTTTGATTTTTACAGCGGCTCGCACGATCATTATTGGGAGAGGAAACTGAAAAACGAAACGTGTCACAACATGAACGACGAATCGAGAGTTTTGAGCGAGTTTGTAAAGGAGAATAAATTGAAAGCGCTCGATAAAAAAGCGCACGAAGTTTTGATAAACTACAAATCACCAGACGAAGCCGAGTACGATCCGAGGTGTAAGATTGTCTGCAACACAGACGAATCGAATTTGTTTTGC
>Ga0181557_1000425_pt1 | contig 53653 bp, 34 predicted proteins | sample 011ome_23_FD_148632 | JGI IMG/M metagenome (GOLD analysis project Ga0181557, IMG submission 148632) | Coastal salt marsh microbial communities from the Groves Creek Marsh, Skidaway Island, Georgia - 011506CT metaG (spades assembly) | ecosystem: Environmental > Aquatic > Marine > Intertidal zone...
ACGTGGAGAAATTGGAAGAGCCTATTGATACTACTGCCGCGGCGACTGAAGAGACTACAGTAAATAATTCTGACGGCGTAGTTTTGGTGAAAATTCCAGCCAACGCGATACCTCAGGAAATTTTAGAGCGGCCGGGTCTCAAAATTGATGTAGAAACGGCCATTATTGAAGCTGAAGAGGGATCTAATATTTTAGCTATCGAAGACGCGACAAAGTATGAAACGAAAACGTCAATCATTGAATATAAGATGACATCATCCGATTCTACTGCCGATCTCTCCGTTAGTTTCGCCTCCCCGGTTGAACTAACAATTCCGCTCGATTCTGCCGATTGCTTGGCAGAGGGAGCGTATTGCCAGTGCATGCGTGCTGACTCTAAAGATGCGACCTCTGAGTGGCAAATATTGGATGGGATCAGCACATCGCAAGTGGTTGGAACCAACGATGTTATCGCTTCGTGTTTCACGAATTCGTTTTCATTGTATACGGTTGCAGCTGTCAAACCGACTGTTACTATCTCTGCGTACGGTGAAGCGAACGATATTACGTTTGATGAGGAAAACTCCAAGGTCACGTTGACTCCAGTAACGATTGCGAGCGTACTTACGCTCAGCGGGACTGCGTCATTAGATTCTATTTCAGCCAAGATTGTGACGAATTATTTTAGTCGACAAGATTACTTAACTATCAAGTGCACGCTGGTGGATGGTGTGACGGATAATTGGGCGCCGGCATACTCGGAAGTGACTGCGGAGACGCAATCGCGAACGTGTAGCTCCGGCGTATATATCGATAACACGAATTATTTTAGTCGACAAGATTACTTAACTATCAAGTGCACGCTGGTGGATGATGTGACGGACAATTGGGCGCCGGCATACTCGGAAGTGACTGCGGAGACGCAATCGCGAACGTGTAGCTCCGGCGTATATATCGATAACACGAGGAACGCCAATCTCAAAGCGACGTTTGATATATCAAACGGGATATTGACAATTTCTGGCGTTACTACGACGACGACAATATCGGTAGACGAAGCGCAAAAAATGTTCCGGACAATCCAGTATGTAAACTCAGAGAAGGATCCGTGGTACGGAACTCAGTACGTGAGGGAAGTTACCTTCACGGTTTCAGAAAAGTACACCGGATACACGACGACCAATGTCGCTGGGACAGATAGACACGCCATTACCGTCGAGGGTTATAATAACGCACCTGTGATGACTACGAGTACTTCCGAGAACATATACGTTGAACGAGCAAATGCTAAAAATGTCGCGCAATTGCTGACCATTGCGGATGATGATTCGACGCAAATCAGCAGCGCTAAAGTTACACTCTCACCCGCGGGTACCGAGGGCGATGAATTGAGTTATTCAGGCGCAACCCTCAGTACAACTATCCAAGGTTTGATTCAGGCTGGGACGATTACGTTTACCGGTATTGATACGATCGCAAATTATCAACAAGCTCTCAGAGCGGTCACTTTCAAGAGTACGAGTTATAATCCGACAGTTTTGAGCAGAACGATTACCTTTGAGGTTACCGACGTCCCGGGAGCCGGTCTCGTTGCACTAACGGCATCGGCGACTCGAGCGTTGACAATTCAAGTCGTCAACGATCCCCCAGAAATTCTTGGTTTGTCGCTCAACGCGGTACAAGTTCAACAAATTCTTTTGAACGAGGATGGTGACCAAGCGAGCGGCTATCAAATCCGAGTCGACGACAAAGATAGCGACACTGAAAGCGAAATTACGTATGAAATTAATTGCGTCGCAAATAAGGGTGAAGTAGAGTTGAACTCTGCAACCGGGGCCGTATCGTATACGCCAAACGCAAACGCGAACGGCGAGGATTCGTTTTTTGCCATCGCCAAAGACAGCACCGGTCAATCTTCTGTGCCTTTTCAGTTTAGCGTCTACATTAACCCCTTAGCGGACGATCCCGTTGCGGCTGACAAATCGTACAATTTCAGAGTCGAGTGGGAGCCAAAGGAGTTTGATTTCCCGGTCAGTCATCCCGACGCGATTACAGATGAAGAATTCGCGAGCATTATTAGTTTCATACGTCTGGACGGAGGAGCGCCGGTTGGTACCTTGACGTTTACGGATGAATCCGTGAGCGAACTCGGCGTTAAACAAGGTAAATCGCCGTTCACGTACAGCATCTCTCAAAGCGATTACGACGAAAGGGTCGTAAATGCTGACGGCACCAGGGACGAATCATTCACCGATACGTTCAGCTACATCGTGGTCGACGCAAATCAACGAACTGCGAAAGGATCAATAAGTATTGTCGTGAAATCAGATGCAGACGAGGCGTCGACGCCTCCAGTTGTGTCGACTACTTCCTCGAATTTCGAACTTGCGTACAACGTTGAAGAGAACATTGCGTATTCCGGTGTGTTTTACGCTATAGATTCGCAAACGCTGACGGAGGATCTAGAATTCTTGGCTGCACCTCCGCCATCGATCGGAAATGTCTCTTTCTCCTCGGTTGTCTGTGGTGAGCTCACTTCGCCGCTCAAAACCGCCGGCGTCACCGTCTCGTGTCCGTGCAACCAATACGAGGCGTGCGGTAAGTTTGTCTACACTCCAGACTCGCTGTACTACGGCTACGATTCCTTTGAATTAAAGGCCACGGATACGAATGGAGACGCTTCCCAATCAATGAAAGTATACGTATACATCGAGCCGGTGAACAACCGACCGACTCTCGCGTGCGAAGCGCCGCGCACGATGGAAAATTTGGCAATTTCCGGTACTTCTGCTACTTTGCTTCAGCTATCTTCGTTTGCATCGAGCCATCCTCTGTGTAACGATGCGATTATAGTTGGAGATGTTGCGATAGATTCGCTGGAAGATATCCGAGTTCGTACGCGCGCGGCGTTGACCTACGAAGATGGGGTGTTTGTCCCGGCTTCGTTGTCTCCTTTGTCGGGTCTGTTCGCAGAACTCTTGACGCTTTCAAACGCTCTCGAGACTCGAGCTGCCGGTGAAATTCCTTTGATGTTCGCTACTAAGCTCACACATGATTGGTACATTCCCATGGGAGGAGAAACGGCGCGTGCGGGCATGGAAATCTGCGCTGGGCTCGGGAACGACGCGACGTCGTGCGTCGCCAGCGCCGGATGCCAGCTACTTTTGGGCGTTTGCGTTTCCGCTTCGTGGGGTTCTCCCGATCACGTCGTTGAAGCCGCAATCGCGCTCCTATCTTATGATATGGATGAAGAGCGTGGTTTCAACAAGCAAGTATCAGGATCGCCCGTGGAACCCGCGAAGTCGAACGGGTTCTTGAGCGAACCGGTGCTTTTAGCGCCTCTAAACGAAGGAGAGATGGATGACGACGTACAAATTTTCGTTGCAAACACCGACGGTACAAAAGGCGCGAGGTTAACGTGGACATCCATTACGGAGGAAAAGACGGTTACCGGCGGTGTGATCATCGTTCAAATGCCGAGTAAGCGGCGAGGAACCGTGGCGATTCGGTGGAGAGCTACGGACGCGATGGGTTTGAAGAGACCGGTAGCGCCTGATTACGCCACCGTAAATCTCATCACGCGGTGTGCCCCAGGTCACAGATATATGGATTGGTGGTGGGATACTTCTCGATGCTTTGCCTGTTCTCCAGGGTGGTTCAATCAAGTCGGTCAATTCGACCAAACGTCCTGTAAAGAGTGTCCTCCGGGTGAAATCACCGCGAATGCCGCTCAAACGGAGTGCGCGAAATGCCCGGCTGGATCTTTTCAGCCCGGATACGGAGAATCTGAGTGTCTGCCCTGTTTCGACGGGGCAGGTTTAGCAATTGAAACCGAGCAACTCGGTTCCTCAAGTTTGCAACAATGCGTGTGCCCGGTTGGGTACTGGACGGACTACGCGGAGACGAGCGCGTCAGAGTTGTGGTCGAAATACAAGGCAACCGATCAGACGAAATCCTATTTTACCACGGAAACGTCGGGAACTTCCGCTTCGTATGAGGATGGTTCTCTCCACGTCGATATCGTGAGTCACACTGAGTTTGCGGACGTTGGTAACGATGCCATTGTTCCTCAAGACGGCGACGGAAACTACGTAAGCCTCAAGGATCCTAACGGCGACGCCATGAAGTGCGTCGGCCACGTCAAACAAACGTGCGCGGCGCTCATCACCGCGGGACTTTCGGAAACCTCGCTCGGCAACGGTGTCTGTAACCCTGCTTTAAATGTTCCAGAGTGTGGATGGGATTGCGGCGATTGCTGTCGTCAGTCGTGTCTTCCCACGACCGTTCGAAGTAACCTCCCGGGTTGGTCCTCGATCGCGGAGTGTAGCGACGGCGGTTATTCGTGCATCGATCCTCGCTTCGCCGCCCCAGTAGCCTCGGTGTACAAAGCGAATACAGAGGCGCCGTTCTGTAAAGCCTGCGCCGCCGGTGCATCGTGCAACGATTTAAATCAGCAGTTTCCGTTACCGACTGCGGGCTGGTGGGTCGATCCCACCGACGGGAGTCGCATTTTACAATGCATAGAGCCGGCTGCTATGGAAGCCTGCCCGGCGTTGACGAGCATCGACGACGTCAGAAACGGGGTGTGCGGTATTTCAAAAGAGAATCAACTGTACATGGGCGAAGCGTGTTCTGAATGTTCAGACGGGAAAGCCACGCCTTACTTCACTCGCGTCAACGCGTTTCGCTCTAACGGGCGGTGCAAAAAATGCCCGGATGTCCCGTGGTTACCGTATCTCTTTGGCGCACTTCTTTTGTTTGTCGCGCTCCCTCTTTTGAACCTGCTGTCAAAGATGCAAGACGGTTTTGGTGCGGTGAATATCATCGTAGGTTTTACGCAAGTCGTATCCGTCTTTCGAAAGCTCGAGTTGGCTTGGCCTCAAGAAATTTTGGATCTTTTGAATCTCATGAGCGTCGTGAATTTGAACTTGGAGTTGTTTTCGATCGACTGTTTCGTCGTGTCTTGGAATTGGACGAAGAAGTTTTTCTTGGTTAACATTGGGCCACTCGTTCTCGGCTCCATGTTTCTCGTGGTGACACTGATCGTCACCTTACACAACAAAATCTTTCTGCCGTACGTGTACGCGCCAATTGGTCGATGCTTTGGAGTTGTACTCGAAGAGGATCAGGATCCCACTCTGAAAAATCCGAGCGTCGAGCGTCTCGACGGCAAAGAGAAGAAGAAAGCCACTACTGCCGACGAGAACGACGGAGATGAAGATGAAGATGATATCATCGGAGGAGAAGAAGAAGAAGAAGAAGGAGGAGGTCGACGACGTCGACGCGAGAAGATTGGCATGAAGAAGCGCTTCTTGACGGTAAAACCCCCAGACCAAACGGAAGTTTTTGCTCGGGCAATGCACAGCGCCTTCCTCCTTTTTATGAGTTGGTCGTACATGCAGCTCGTAAACATTAACGTTGAATACTTCGATTGCGTGGAAGGCGGGGACGGTCGCTCGTCGCTCGATGCCGATCCAGCCGTGCAGTGCTACGTCGGCGTCCACGAACAAATATTTCCTCTGGTCGTTCTGTTCATGATAATTTACACGCTCGGCATTCCGTTCTACCTCTCCGTTCTCCTCTTTACGCATCGACGTTTGTTGCGTAAACGCGACGTGATTGACGTCCGCACTCGACCGTTATCGGTTGCGGCTGGTCAGTTATTAGAGGCTGAGCAACGCTTTGGTTTTGTATTTCGAAGATACGAGTCGTCTTACTCGTGGTGGGAATTGGTATACATCTTTCGAAAGTTTGCCTTGGTCGTCACTCCGGTATTTTTTCAAAACGTGCTCGATCAGTGTCTCATGACTATGCTCGTGCTCGTTCCCGGGATGCTCGGCGTCGTGCGCCTGCGACCGTACGATAAATCGATGTTGGATATCATGGAATGGATAGCGAGCACCGCCGCGTTCTTCATCTTGTTCGCTGGGTTTCTGTTTTATGGCTTTGGAGAGGAACTGTCGGACGTCTCTATGGATACTTTGACGTGGATCACGGTGACGTTGCTCTCGATCACGTACGTGACCCTCGTTATTTTTGTCATCTTTGACGTATTCCCTCACTTGAACCTGGTCACGCTCAAAATGAGAAACCGAATACGCAAAATATTTGGATACCCTCAAATTGAGAAAATGTCCCAGAAAGAGGTGAATATGAACCGCTCGATGCGTCGAGAACGCGCGGGTATTCTGCGTCGATTGAAGGGCAACGCCGCGCTCATTTTGGGCAAAAATACAGCGGTAACGTTCCTGAAAGAGTGCAGAAGACTCCCACTCGATCACAAGTACATCGTCGACCCGAAACTCAAACAGAAAGCGTTGCCGACATTGCTCGAGGTTTTGCAAGCGCTCGAAGAGTGCACCGTCGGTTTCCGCTTGGCTTCGGATCGCGAAATTTCAGAAATTCTCGGCACTGAGGTTGAAGAATTCGACTACTCTCAGAAGCTCGTCGGGACATTTATCGGAGAACTTCGCGACATTTTCAGCGCGTGGAGACTCGACATTATTCGCTTAAAGCAAAATCTCCGTAAGTCTGCCGAAGGCGACCAGGACAAGGAGTACGTTCTCCAAATACGACGTCGCGTCATCTCCGACCGCCTCAAAAAAGGCTCCTTAACTCCTCCCGCGATTGGCGAGGGATGTCTAGATCGATACAACGAACGATTCCTCTACGATCAATTCGTGTTGCGCTGCGAACGCGACTTATTCCTCGAGATGGTCATCCTCTTTGAATTCCTTCGACTCAAAGAAGCCGTCGCGCAGGATCCATTCTTTGAAACGCTCATGGGAAGAAACATGCTCCTCAACACATCTCCCCTCCTCCTCTTTTCGCGAGAAGGCGCGAACGTAAACCCATCGGATGAAGTCGCGGCAAAAATGCTCGCGCGAGGCGCTTTATACTATGATCAGCTGAAATTCGCCTTCCGACAACGCGTCGGCGAAGGCGTCTTGGATCTCAAATCGTCGACCAAATCGCCGCTCTCGCATTTGAGTAACTTGATGATTGTTTAGTTTTCTATTTCTCCGCGCAGACTACGAATTTTAATACTCAGAATAAGTACACACTCTTGGCATGTTTTCGCTTTTTTTTAGCCAACGATCATCACTTCAAAACACAAAACGCGCGCTGCTCGAGATTCGTACCGTCAGTTAAACGCCGTACCAAATTCGTTGTTTTGACGCTTGAATGACTCTCGCCTTTTCTCTCACAATTTTCACCTCGCTTGCTCAACTCTATGACGTTTTCGTCGTCGAAACGTTCCACGGCGACGACGACGACGACGTTTGTCCTCCTCCTCCTCTCGCTCGTGCACGTCCTCGCGTTGTCTTTTTTGGTGTCTCCGCGTCGTTATTCCTCGACGGCGAAGATGGTGGTGTTCGCGTCTGCGGCAAAACCACCGACGACGACGACGCGCGAGGCGGAGGAAAAGAACGAGAAGAACGCGTGGCACGTCTCGATTTCCGTCTTGGGCGGCGGTAGAAACTCGCGAGGAAAGAAGGAGAAGGAGGAAGAGGAGGACGTGGAGGCGAGGAACGGCGGCTTTTCGCGCGTTCGGCACGAGTCGACGCTGAAAGCGGTGCTCGCGCTCGCGACGAAGCGAGACGACGACGAGACGGATGAAAATTTGGTTCGACGAGAGGAAGACGAAGAAGAAGAAACGGAGAAAACGCTGAGCGCGAGGTTTAGCGCGGAGGATTTCGCGCGAAAGCGAGATGTTATTCTGATATCGGTGTGCAGTAGCGGCGTCGGAGGAGGCGAGGAGGGATCTTTCGTTTCTTCCTCTTTTTCTTCACCTTCTCCGACGCGTTCGTGGTCGGCGTCTTCAACAATGTACGAGTTCGCGGCGAAGGGCAAGGCGTCGTCGTCGTGCGGAGGAAGCGAATCGGTGTCGATGCAATGCAACCGCGCTGAATTTCTGGAGATGGATGGCGGCGGGAAGAGGGAGAAGGCGGACGCGTACGAACGAGCGATGGTTTCAGAAACCGGTGTGAAGTCTAGAGATGTTCTCGTCTCCTCCGCTTTGAGGCGACTGAGCGAAGAGTTGGCGTGTTTTTCGGAGCGCTCGGCGGAGAGGTTCGGCGAAGGGAAAGTTTCATCGTCGAGAGATACCGGTGAAATCGAAGTGGCGTACGCGGAAATTTGTGGGATGGCGGCGTTGGATGGATTAGATGCGACCGAGAGGAAGAAAATCGAAAGGTTTGTGGAAAAGAAAATCGAGGACGTTTTGGAGCGCGTGGGAGCGCTCGGAGTAATGGTGGTTGCTCAAGCTCGAGAAGTGAACGAGATCGTAGAAAGTCAAAGAAAACGAAGAGCGTTGCTTCAAGAAAACGACTCGAGCGAGGATGGGAGGTCTGCGAAAGAGTATCCGAATAAAGCTGCGGCGACGATCGTTGGGTTCATCTTATTGCTTGGCGCCGTGGCTGGCTTCCTCGCGATGCTAACGATGCCTTTTCCCACCGACTCCCTTCTTTTTCCGAAGACAAAAGGTGAGTAGAGAGAGAAGAGCGCGACTCGTGCTGTTCTGCTTCTCTTCGGCTTTGCGATTTGAACTGAACGCGCGGGAAAAAGAGAGAGAAGACAAAAGGCGATGAGAGAGTGACTCTTTTTAAAAACTACTACTTCCAGCACATATTATTTCATATTCTTTTGTAACCCACCTCTTCTATCCCGTACTGGAACGACACTTTTTCCAGTAAAACGGTGACGTTGGTCTGGCCCCACTTTTCGTGTCTAATCGGCAGTCGCGTTATCGCGTCCGCCACTTCTAACGATTCGTCGTCTTCTACTATCCCCCAAACGCTATGACCGTGTCCCCACTCGTGGTGAGATCCAATCGCTATGAACCAATCTGGGCCTTCTCCTATCAAGCAAACGTACCCTCTCTCGACCATCGGCGCAAACTCTCTCGGCATCCTTCCACCGTTCATCCTCCCGTTTTGCGTCGCTTGTATCAAAGCGTACGGTGGTCCAGGCCCACCGTAATTATCTATCGCGCCAACTTCCGGAACAGCTTCTGACCTGTAAAAAGTACCCAAAACACCGTTCCGCCCGAACTCTTTGAACGCGTCCACAATCTTCGGGCTTTTTCGTTCCAGCAACCGTATCCTAATCCGCCGACGGTTTCCTCCTACGTCATCGCCTCCCCCGAAGCGCACGTCTTTCAAAACTAAAACGTTTCTCTCGTCAACCATCAAACCTTCCCTCGCCGCGGTCAAAGACGACGCGTCGTCGTTTACGTCGTCAACACCCGGCGGCGGCGACTCCATCGAAGGACACTCCGCGTCGTCGCACGCTGCGCGTAACAAGCGAGTAGTGGTTAATTACCGCGCGTCGTAAAAGCAAAAGAGGTGGATATAATACGCGTTTTAAAATATACGCGTCGTCAGCGAGCGTTTACGCAAAGCGCGTCGTCCCAGAGAGACTCGATCGATACCATCATCCGCGGTGGTGGGTAAAAGAGAGCGAAAAGCGCGAGAGAGAGAAAGAAAGAGGAATATCGTCGCGCTACTACTACTGCTATTACTACGACGCACCGCAGCAACAGTTCTCGAACATGTACTCCCGGTTCTTTTCGCACTCTCCTTTCTCGGCCCAACTCACACACATTTGGCTCATATCTGTGCACTTCTTCTTGGTCTTCTTGGTCTTCTCCGTGTACCCGACGAACGCGTGTTCGCGATACTCGTACTGGTGGTGGTGGCGCGTGCCGTCGCTGCTCCCACCGTTGCTGCCAATAAAACTTCCTCTCGCGTCGACGCGGACGAAAAGGGACTTCGGACGATGCAGACTTTGTCCTCCCGGCTTTGGGGAAAACCATCCCGGCGAGAGGAAGACGAAGAGGAAGAGAAAGAAGAAGGCGCTCCCAAAGCGGAAAGGGAAAGGGAAAGGAAAACCCGAAACGCGAAAGCGCATTCGAAGCATCATCCGTTCTGCAACACGCGAAAAGGCAAAAGAGAGAGAGAGAGAAAAGAAGCCCTTCGAAAGAGCGGTCGCGTAACTGTCGATTTTGCAACGAAGTTTTCCCGTTTTCCCGGACAAATCCATCCGTCGCGGAAAGCGAACATCACAGACGCGAGAAAGCGCGCGCGCGCATCGTTTCGCGAAATTATAAATGACTCAATTCGAGAACAACAACGCGCACTTCGCGTCCCCGTTCGTCCGGAATTGGCTCCTGCGAGCACTCGCGAATGAAGATAATGATCAAATCTCGTGCGAAATCGCGCACGAATTCGACGACGTTTCTTTCCGGTGCGAATTGCATTCGTCGACCTCTTCCTCTCAGGATGACGCGAAGCGCACTCGCATCGCGCTCGTGTCCGTCGCGTTTCCAAAAAGCAACGATGAAAAGAGCAACAACGAAAGAGTAACAACGAGGGAAAAATTCCTCTCGGTATCATCGAGCGGCGCGTTCGAGCGCGGTCGAGCGCTCGGAATCATCCGGAAAGTGCGCGGTTTAGGGAAAAGTGATTTTGCGGAGGAGGAGGAGGAAGAACAGGCGGAATTCGGGTACGACGCGACCGTGGAGGTGGATTTGAAGAAACTGAACGAAGCCGAGGAGAAGGAAGAGATGATCGATTTAATATCGAGCGTGAGAGTGTACGCCGGGTACGGGACGTTGCGAGCGTGTTTGCGGCGATTGGTGGTGGAGGAGGAGGAAGAGGAAGAGGAGGCGAAGGCGAAGCGTCGTTCGTTTTCGCTGCGACGGCAATTCGCGTCGCCGTCGGTGTCGATGTATTGTAAAGTGGAGGAAGATGACACTTTGAAGGAAGGCGCGGAGGAAAGGAGGTCGTGTACGGTTGTGTTTCCGATGCACGTTTCTTCGTCGCTGTCGAATAACGAGGACGAGGTGGTGATTGCGAGGGCGTTTTTGGCGCACTTCGCCGAGGCGTCGAGGAATAGCGCAAAGTTGAGCGCGGCGCCGTTCGTGAGTTATCATAAACCAGGGCAGAAGCCGCCGTTGGAGTTGACGACGAGCGTCGATGCGACGACGCGAGATGGTGACGAGGTCGATGAGATGGATTTGAACGCGAATGGTGGGTATGTTTCCTTCGTGATATTTCCGAGACACGTGAAGACGAAAGAGTCTCTGGAAAGAGCCGTGTGGATGTTGGCGAGTTTCCCGAACTTTATCAAGTCTCATTTGAAGTGTTCGAAAGGATATTGGCACGAGAAAATGCGAGGGAAAGCGGAGGAACTTTTAGAAACGTTAAAGAGGGCACAGAAAGAGCCTAAAATGAGCGCTAAGAAGAAGTTGATCAGCGGGAGGACATACGTGCCGAGGTGAGAAGAAAACGCTTGTAAAAAGTAGATGTGTATAACGACGTAACGCTTAATTAAAGCGTAGATGTAGGGTAGATTAAGATATAATTGTATAAATAGATTCTGTGGTGTATTCAGTATTCGTAGTCGTTTTAGCGGCTCGTTCTCTTTCTCTCGAAATCGTTCTCGATTATTTAAAAGAACGGCGGCAAAATGATAAATCGTCGTTTGAATTTCTTCTTCCCGTTGGTCCCGTCGAACAGTTTCTTCAACCTCTTGTGTTTTTGCACCGCCCACGGGAACATTTGACTCATCCCGGTCATCAAAAACAAATATCCAAACGCCGTTTGCGTGGCGATGTTAAAGCCCAACCACTGGTAAATCTCGCAGCAATAATTCGCGCACGTCACGTAATCGAACAAAAACCCGCTCGGAATGACGTATTTCGTCTCAGACGAAGAAGAAGAAGAAGAAGAAGAAGAAGACCCCCCACTGCTTCTCAATCTCTTTTGAATCACGTGACACCTGAAATTCCCGAGCTGAAACAAAGCGCTCAGGACGAATCCAATCGTCACTTGCCTCTCCCCCGGACTCGTGTACCTCGGATGGTTAATAAAATACGACATCAAACCAGCGAACGTCCAATAATACCCGCAGTTCCTAATTAAATTGAATATCGGCATCGTCGCTCTCGAAAACGAGTGCACGAAAAACGTCTCGAATATTCTCTTCGCGTAATGCGCCGAGTGAAACCACAGCGCGAGCGTTTGCGCCCGAACAAACGGCTTCGCGCACTCCTTCGGCGAGAATCCAAAAAACTGTCCGTATATTCTCTCGCGATAGAAATAAAACGGTAAATACACCATCAGAGGACCGAAATATTCCCAGAAAAAGACCGCCTGGTAGCTGATTTGCGGGCCTAAATCTTTGAACAAGACGACGTCGCCGTACCCTATTCCGAATTCGCTCAGCTTTTTCCCATCCGGCACTAACGCTTCGCCCTTGAAGACATTTTTCTTCGTCTTCTTCTCTTCCTCTTCCTCCTCTTCTTTTTCCGCGTCACTCGTAGTGTTCAACTTCATGAACCGCTGTCGGCTCGGGTAATACTTTCTCTTTTTCACGTGGAAGCGTTTCTTCAGGTCGAGCACGGTCGCGTCTTCCGGTAAATCGTCGATCGTTTCCAACTGGCGAGTCGGGTTCGAGCTCGAGCAGACGTGGAGTTTCATCTTGCCGAACTCCCCGAGAGATTCGTTGTTCCCAGCTCTTCGGACGTTGGAGAGGAATCGTTTCATCAGTATTTCTCGTCTGTCTCTCTTCGTGTGTGTGCGCGTGTGAATGCGTTCGAGAGTTAAAGAGAGAGAGAAAGGTTTGAAGTGAAGTGAAGCGAAAGAGAATTGGCAGAGGGGAAAATCCCAAGACTCCAAAAATGTTCAAAAACGAGACGCGTCGCCTAATTACGCGCGCATATATTTGACGCGCGGAAGATGTATGCATGAAATGAAATGAAACGTATTCGTCGTTGTGCTTGGCCTGAGTGACTTGGGTTACCTGTGTTCTCTTATTACATTTTCACGACAGTGCTCAAATAGGAGAGGTTTTGCAAGCACTCGTGGAAGAGGTCGGCTAAAGCCTCGGCTGGATCTTTCGGCCGCGCGTCGTCTCCTCCGTCGTCGTCGTCGGTTTGGTTGTGGCGACGATGGTGTTCCTCTTCTCCTCCTTTTCGGTTGTTGTTGATATTCTTTTTTTCATTCTCCGTCGCGACGACGTCTTCGATTTCTACTCGTTCGCCTTCGCCGCCGCCTTTGCACATGATGAAACCGTCCTCGGTGTCGCGGATGCGTTTGCTCCCGACGTCGTCTTCGCCTTTGCCTAAACTGGCCATGTGTTTTTTCTTTAAGCGGTTGAGCACGTTGGTTCGGAAGGCGTCGGCGACGATGCCTTCGTTTGGCGCTCCGCATTGTTTGGCCCAAACGAACAAGAGCGCTTCCCAGACGCGTTTGGCTTGCGGTTCGCATATTTTCAAGTCTTTTTTGAAGTTGGTGTCGTAACAGAGTTTCGGAAGACGGAGCGCGGATTGCGCGCGTTTGAGTTTTTGTTTTCTGTCGTCGACGAGAGGATCGCCGTTCGCGGAGGAGGTTGCGGCGGCAAACGCGAGGCGCGCGGCGGTTTTTACCGCTTGGACGATGCCCTCGTTTTCCGTCGCCGCGACGCAATCACGAACGTCTCGTAAACGTTGCAGTTGATCCGTCGGGTCTTCGACCGTAATATCAGCAATCTCTTTCCCTTCTTCTTTATCTTGCATCTGCGCGTACACTCTCACCGCGTCTAAAAGCTTCGCCCCGAACCCTTTCCTTTGGTACGGCGGCAACACCAACACTTGACTAATCCTCAACCTTCGTTGAAAAGGATGCGCGTAAAACTGATACACAGTGCTAAATCCGCACGTCGCCCACCGTTTCAAATTATCCTTTTGCTGCGCGATTAACACGAACCACAACCACCTTCCGTCGCTCTTATCAATCTTCGACGCGGCGTCGATATAAAACGCCACAAACGGTTCCACGTTATCGTGCCATCGCCCAACCGTCTCCCTCTCGGACTCCTTAAACTCAAACTGGCGAACGGAATACCTCAACCCGCTCTCCTCCTCGCCTTCCCCGTCCCACTCTGCGATAATTTTCCCACCATCTCCGGGAATCTCCATCTCCTTCGTCTCCTCCGCCTGTTTCAAAAACGCCTCCTTCGTCGTCGTCGTCCCCGCTTCCGGGAACCACGCGTTCAAATTCGCTCGAATATCATCCGCCGGATTCAAACTCGATCGCACTTTCTCCCCGTACGTGACGTCCACGAATCGCGGTTCGAACGTGTTCGGTGCACACAAAACATCCACCGATAAATCCTCCGAGTATCCGTAAATCGTCTCGTCCTCGCGGAAGACTTGGTGCGCGAACTCCGGTTCAAACGTTTTTTCCTCCGAACCTTCTCCTCCTTCGAACAGGTGAAAATGCACGCAATCGTTCGCCTCGCAGACGAACGTATTTTTCATCTCTGTTTTCGTCGCATCGTCATCGTTCGTTGATATCTCGGTCGTCGCTCGAGCGACTGCTTTTGCCGCCTCGCTTTCGTTTCCATCCTTCTTCTCTCCGCCTCCCATCATTCTCCGCTCCAAAAGAGAAAGAAGTTTCCGTTTTTTGTTCCTCTCATCATCATCATCCTTCTCGTCGTCGTAATCGTCTCTTCTTTCCTCTTTCTTTTTGAACGAGGTCGCCCCGGCGGATGTTTCGGTGGTATCGCTGGTGATGTTTTTCACGTCCTCGCCGGTCATCTTCTCCATGTGTGCTCTCCGCAAAATGCGCGCGTCGGTGTCCTCTTTTATGTGGAGCTTCTGAAGCGATTTTCTCTCTTCTGTTTTTGAATTTCTACCACGAGCCTTTTTGGGGGTTTAGGGTTTTAGGGAATAAACCCTAAACAAAAAATGTCTCGTCTCTCTCTTCTCTCTTTCGTTTTACTTCACACGAGTTCTTCTGCTCTGTTCTGTTCTGTCGCTGCTGTGCTCCTCTCTCTCTCGTTCTCTCTCTCCTCTCTCGTCTCTCTCAATCGTTGGCTCTGGGTGTTGGTGTTGTGTTGTGGTGGCCTCCTGCTCGTCTGTTTTGGGAGGAAGTTTAGAGAGAGAGAGAGAGAGACGAGAGAGATGAAAAAAGTAAAATTGGAATCGAAGGAAGCGATGCGCGAAGCGCAAGGGAAGAAGCAGACGCCGACGATTTCGACGCAGACTGGATCGCTGAAGGTGACTTTTTTTAAGAAGAAGAAGAAGGAGGAGGATGACGTTTTGCCGATGAGCAGTCCTTCGTCGTCGTCGTCGTTTGAAGAAGAGGAAGATGAGGACGAAGATGAAGATGAGGAGGATGACTTTCAACAAGAGGAGAAGCAAAAAAAGAAGAAGAAGCATAAAATGTTGACGTTTACGATGAAGAAGTCCTCGTTCGCGGAGAGGTTAAAGAGAGAGGAGGAAGAGGAAGAGGAGTACGAGGAGTACGACGTTGGGAAGGTGAGAAAGAAAAAAGCGAAGACGAGCAAGAAAACCGGCAAGAAGAGGAAGAGCGCGGCTGTCGCCGCCAAAGAGGAAGACGAAGAAGATTCAGAGGAGGACGATTCAGACGAGGACGAGGAGTCGGAGAGCGAGGATGAAAAGGCGACCAACTCGCTCTGGGAAGGCGGCACCGGGTTCGGCGAGAACGATTTTAGCGATTTGAGTTTGAAAGTGGACCATCCGAATCGGCCGTTGTGGGTGTGTTCGGACGGCAGGATATTTTTAGAGTCGTTTAGTCCTCTGTATAAAGCGGCGTACGATTTCTTAATCGCGGTCGCGGAACCGGTGTGTCGACCGGAACACATACACGAGTACGTGTTGACGCCACACTCGCTGTACGCGGCGGTGAGTATTGGGTTGACGACGGAGAAAATCGCGGAAGTTTTAGATCGATTGTCCAAGACGAATTTAAGCGAGGAGGTGAAACACTTCATCGCGGCGTGTACGAAAAATTACGGGAAAGTCAAGTTGGTTTTGAAGAGGAACAAGTTTTTCTTGGAATCACCGGATGCGAAGATTTTGGAGAAGTTGTTGCAAGACGAGGTGGTGAGGAGCGCGAGGGTGGTCCATCCAAACGCCGGCAAAAGCGGGGCGAGCAAAGGGATGAGCGGCATGTTTGAGACGTCGTTTGGTTTGAAAGAAGTTGGCGCGGAAAAGTTAACGGATGCCATCGCACAGACCGAGAAACAACAACAAGAACTAGAACAAGAAGGAGACGAGAAGGTTGCGAAGGAGAAAGAAAAGAACGACGCCGAGGAGCAGTTGAATAAACCAGAATACGATCCGTCGCGGTCGATCCACTCGTTTGAAATCAAACCGTTAGACGTAGAAAAAGTGAAACAGCGGTGTCTCCCTGGAAATCTAGGATTCCCAGCTTTAGAAGAGTACGATTTTACCAACGATACGGTGAATCCAAACTTAAACGTGCGCTTGAAACCGATGACGAAAATTCGTCCGTACCAGGAGAAGTCGCTTTCGAAAATGTTCGGCAACGGTCGCGCGAGAAGTGGCATCATCGTTTTACCGTGCGGTGCCGGTAAATCACTAACCGGTATAGCCGCAGCCGTTCGCGTGGGGAAATCGTGCTTGTGTTTGTGCACTTCGTCGGTGAGTGTCGATCAGTGGGCGGGCCAGTTCAAATTGTGGACGAATTTAACCGATCGCGAGATTGTTCGATTTACGAGTCAAAACAAAGAGACGTTCCCTCCGAACAATTGTCCGTGCGTGTGCGTGACCACGTACAACATGATTTCTGCGGGTGGGAAACGTTCAGAAGCTTCGGAAAAGATTCTCAACGCGATACGTGGTCGCGAGTGGGGGACGATGCTCCTGGACGAAGTCCACGTTGTCCCTGCGGCGATGTTTCGAAAAGTTATCGGCATCACAAAAGCGCACTGTAAACTTGGCCTCACCGCGACGTTGGTTCGCGAGGACGATAAAGTCGAACATCTTAATTTTCTAATCGGCCCAAAGTTATACGAGGCGAATTGGCTCGATTTACAACGCGATGGGCACATCGCAAACGTGCAATGCGTCGAGGTGTGGTGCGAGATGACCCCAGAATTCTTCGCCAAGTACCTCGACCCGAAGTTCTCGATGAAAAAACAAGTGTTATACTGCATGAACCCGAACAAGTTCATGGCGTGTCAATACTTGATGACGTACCATGAAAACTTCAGGAAAGATAAAGTGATCGTGTTCTCCGATAACATCTTCGCCTTGCGCGAATACGCCACCGCATTGAAACGACCGCTCATTTACGGCGACACCAGTCACGCCGAACGCACGCGCGTTTTGCACGCCTTCAAATACTCCAACGAGATCAACACCATCTTCCTCTCCAAAGTTGGCGATAACTCCATCGATATTCCCGAAGCGAACGTCATCATTCAAATATCCTCCCACGCTGGATCCCGTCGACAAGAAGCGCAACGTCTCGGGCGCATTTTGCGCCCTAAAGCGGCCACAGTTGGTAAGAAGAACGACAGCGACGATCACAACGCCTTCTTCTACTCGCTCGTTTCCAGAGACACGTCCGAAATGTACTTTTCCACCAAGCGTCAACAGTTTCTCATTCAGCAAGGCTACGCGTTTAAAATCGTCCCAGATTTAATCGGCGAAAACGATAAAGTGCAACTCATGTACTCGACGAAAGCCACGCAGTTGGACTTACTCGCGAAAACGCTCAACGCCGGCGAAGCCGAAGCCGGCGAAGAAGTTCTCGACGTCGACGAGGACGATTTAGAAGGCAACTTGATGAAACAAAAGAAGGCAAAACTTTCCGCCTTGGCCGCCGCACGACGCACGCGCACGGTCGGTGGCAGCCTAGCCAAACTCTCCGGCGCGCAAGGACTCACGTACCAAGAATTCGGAGGACAAACTGGAGGATTAGGAGGAGGAGGAGGAAAAAAAACCGGCTTCACGACGACGACGACGTCGAAAGCGGAGAGATCCATCAAACCGAAAAACGCCATCGTGCGAGAGAGAGAAGCGATGTTGAAAGCATCGAAGAAGAAAAAGTAGTAGTAAACGCGTAGTAATACTAGCACAATTCGAATACGAATAAAACGTAGCACTCTTTTAAAAGCAGCGCTCGCCCAACGAAACGAGGTTGCGCAAAGGAAACCTTTTTCCCATTTGACATTTTCCTTATTTAAGAACAATTTTAGAAGAAAAGACCACAAGAAGAGTCGTTTAGTTTGCGCGCACAACTTTCGCTTTTCTTTGACAAAATGGAGGAGGAGGAGGAGGAAAAGGGGAAGAAAGTCGTCGCCCCGAAGCTGAGCTTTAAGTTTAAGCTCGGCGGCGGCGGCGGCGGTCCCCCGGCGGCGGTTTTGTCCGGCAAGACGACGACGAGAGACGACGATGGAAACGACGACGGAAACGACGAATCCAATCCAGGGTCGAAGATGAAGACGAAGAAGAAGAAGCGCGAGTTCGACGAGCTCGAGGACGAGGACGAGAAAGAGCGGATGGGAGCGAAAAAGCAGAGAAGGAACGACGATACATATTATTCAGACGAGGACGAGGACGAGGCGGAGAAGAAAGCGAAGCAATTGCAAGCGAAAATCGAGGCGTTGGAAAGGCAGCAGCAACAATTCGCCGCGAGGGAAAGAGGACCGGCGAAGGCAAAGACGCCTAAAGCGGCGGCGGCAGTTCCGAAGACGGGACGAGGGAAAGAGCTTCGTGGGATGATGATGATGGGGATGTTACCGTCGGATGGACCGACGACGACGAATACGACGAGTCCCGGGAATATCAGCGGGAGCGCAGACGATAGCGATAGATTAGAGTTGAGTCGCTTGGCGAGCGCTCGCTCGGCCACGCCGGGGACGAAGAATACTAAGAATAATATGAACAACAACAAAACGCAGAAGAAAGGGACGATGAAAAAAAGTGGTACTACGAACGGGAGGAGGAGTGAGAGGGAGCAAACGCCGCCGTCGACGGTCGGTGGTGCGAGCGGATTGGTGTCCGCGTTCAACATATTCGACGACATCGGGGATATAAATTTCCCTTCGCCGCCGAGCGGTGGGTCAAATTTGGCGGACGATATATTGTTCGGTAGTGGTGGTGGGAGTGGGCATCAACAACACAACAATCATCCGCCGAGTTCGTTGAAGCCGTCGCCGTTTGGTGGCGGCGGCGGCGGGAAACCGGCCGCGATGCTCGCCAGGCTCGAGAGAGAACAGGAGATGGGGAAGAAGAAAGGCGCAAAGAGTAGCGGTATAGGCATGGATATTGCTGGACAACAACCGCAAAGGGTAAACCAACAACTCCCTTTTCCATCTATACCATCGAGTAAGAATTTAAGCGCCGGTGGTGGTGGTGGTAGTGGTGAAATGAAAGAAAGCGATTTGCCGCCGCCAAAGAAAGGTCAGATGGAGGAAATTATAAAACAGTTGCAAAAACTCGACAAGCAGAAAATCTTCTTGAATCCGGTTACGGAAGCTATCGCGCCGGGATACTTTCAAATGATCGATCGACCGATGGATATATCGACTATTCGCTCAAACTTGAAGGAAAAGAAATACTACACGTCCTGGTCGATGTTTGAGGAGGATTTGCGATTGATGTATACAAACTGTCAGGATTACAACGGTCCAAACTCGCCGTACTTTGGAATCGCTCAACAAGGCTTGAAAGAGATGCGCAGCTTAGTGCACGAGAAAATATTAGAAAGTTTGAGTAAGAAGAAAGGATTTAACGGGACGTTTCAAATGTCTTCTATGTTCCCGTCGTTGGATGATCTGGGCGGAGACTCCTCTAAGCAGCAAAGCGAATTGGTTTCCGAAGGTGGCGGCGAATATTCTCGAGATAACTCGGACGACGAAAATGACGAAAAAATGAAACGAGGGATCTTTCAAAAGAAGAAAAACCGCGAAACATTCAAACCGTATAACGTTTTCGGTAAATCCGGCGTCGATCGAGAACCTTTCGATAAACGATGTCCGACCATGCAATCCCACTGCGACAACCAACTCTTACAAGCGTACAGGTATAACGGCAACGGGTCGTCGTATTTGGTGAACTACTCTAATAACGTCGCGAATATGAAAGAGAAACCGTACGAGGTTTTCCCGCCGCTCGGACGAAATGTCTCGTTCGTGGCGTACGTGAACTCTATCAAAGCGTTTGCCGGCGAACTCTTGCCTTTTCCGGAGGAGGAAGAAAATGAAGACGACAAGTTAAAGACGCCAACGCAAAAGACACGAAAGAACGGATTCATTGCGAAGTGGGTGAAAGAAAGAACGGAAGGATGCGACGCGTGGCGCGATTTGATGTATATTCCGGAACCACCGAGAATACAGGTGATGCAAAAGGTAGCCCGAGAACAAGCCGCAGTTCCTGCAACGTCAAACGCTGCTGGTAGTGGCGGTGCGCCAAAACTCTCCGCGGCTGCTGCCGCTGCCGCCGCCGCTGAGCAGTCGCACGCGCGTGCACTCGCCGCTGCTAAATCTCAACAGCGCATTCTCGCCCCACCGGCGGCACCTGCGCCGATGCAAGTGGTGACGCTCAAGAAATCCGATTCGTTCGCAAAACCGACATTGTCCGCTCAAGAAGCCGCTCGTAGATCGCAAAGCTCACCCGGACACGTCGTTTTCCGCCAATCTCTCGGGTTGGTGACGGAGGAAGCTAAGAAATCCGTGTTTGAGGCGAGGAAGCGCTGGCAGCTTGCCGGCGCGGCTTTGGAAGGACAAGTCAGCGAAGATGTCTTGAAAACAGATCCTCTCGAAAAACTTGCGGGATCGTCCATAACGGTTTCCGAAATAGTGTCAATGTTACCAAATTTGAACTCTCGACGGATGGACATGGAATCTACGGATATGCAATACAACGGATCGACGCTATCTTTACCTATGGAGACCTCTTCGCCGCCGACAAAAGAAGAACCCGGGCAAAAAAAATCTCTGAGGGATATCGTTCAAGGTCTTTCGAAAGAATACCAAAAAGCGCTCAGAAAATTCGGATTGTAAATACCATGTGGTGCGTGCGCAACTAACGTCCACCACAGAATCATTAGCGAGTAGATTTATATACGCGTTTTATAGTTAAGTAGTCATAGTCGAACGATGTATACAAAAGAGAAGATACGAAAGAGATCTGAAACACGAAGAAACGAGAGCACTGACAATAATAACAATACTTTACTCTTCTTATTAATATATATGCTGTTTTCGGTGGTTATTACTCATGCTTCCTCTCTCTCTCTCTCTTTGTGTCTTTCTCTGGTTTTAAGATGGTCTTGTTTTTCTTCCTTTCTTTTCTTTTCTTTTGCGGCGTTCCGCGCGTCAACAATTTCTATTTTTAAACATCAACGCCGACGCCGACGATACATATCTATTCTCCAACTGTCATCCCGTACCCAAACTTGTGGTTTTTCGACGCGTGATCAATTTGCGCGCTAAAAATTAAGTTCAACCCCATGCTCAGCCGTTCTTCCAAAAACATCCCCACCACGCCTTGATTATCAATCGACCCTCTCAATCTGCACTGTCGCAACACGTAATCGTACCCGACTGACCCGCTCGCCTGTCGATGGTTCCAATTCCACGAGAAATCGCTCGCCAACATCGCTTTTTCCCCAACCTTTTGGCAATACGTCAACGAGCACATCCCAGTCGTTGCTACTTGCGCGGTCGCAATCACGTCGTCGTCGTTATACCTCGCCGCAAACCCGACGCCGCTCTTCCCTCCTTGATTCGCGCCCAAATAAAACCCTTCCCCGCCCAAAGCCACTCTCTCGGTGACGCTTTGAATGTAATTCACCCCATAAAACTCCCCACTCCCGCACTTCATCTGCGCTTGCCAATCTAATCCTTTCGCGTCTACGTCCAACATCATCTGCGAATACTCTCTCTCTTTACTCGTCTGCACACGAAAGCTTAAATTTTCCGTCGCGTCGTACTTCACTCGTCCGCTCACTCTCCCGTCCGTAAACACTCTCCCAACCAACATGTAATTCGAATCCACCACGTTCGCTCCAAACTCGTACGAGCTCGACGGAATCTTAATGATGTGTCCACTCGCGGCTGGAATTTCCGCGTTCGTCATCGAAAACCCGTGCGACAAGAAAAACTTCTGGTTCAGCTGTTTGTTGTAATCAAATCTCGCGCCTTCAAAGAAATCCGCTTTGAGCGACATGAGCATTTCCGTCTGCAAGTTTTCGTATTTGCACGGCAACGGGAGGTTCCCGAAGTCCGTCGTTCTGTTGTTCGTCTCTTTATTCGTTTCGCTGTTGTTGCCGTTCACATCGCTCGTCGTCGGTTCCTTGATTCATACGATAATAAAGAGAGAGAAAGAGAGAAGAAAAAACGTCAGCGGAGGAACGATGATGATGACGATAAAAACGCGACGAGAGTTCCACTCAAGATCTGCGCGTAACACTCGTCACAACATCGAACACCCAGAACATTCCAAAGAATTAAACGCCTCCCTCGGAGGAGAGCGCAAGTAAAAGTGGAACGCTAAAACGACGCAGAAAACGAGACACATAAAAACAACGCGAGAGAGCGGACGATGATTTCAGAGCAGAGCTGACGAGAGATGATCAAAGAAATCCAATTCTCTCACACTCTCTCTTTTCTTTTTTAAATACGTACCGTCATTCCCGCTCTCGCCGCCGGTGGAAGGAGCGACGACCCGTCGTCGGCGGCCCCCCCGGCGCCTCCTAAAGGCGCTTCCATCTTTGCAAAGCTCGCGCCCATTATTCTTTATTCGTAGAGAAGTATGAAGTAGTATAGTGCTACGGAATTTTGTTGGTGATTTGAAACTTTTTTTCAACAGAAATTTTGCTCTTTTTTTTGCGTTCCTGCCTGCGTGGTTTTTTTTTTTTTGGGTCTGTCCTCTTCTTTCCGTTTTCGCCCTTTTGTGAAGCGCAAAACGCTCGAAATCTTCAGTCTTCTCGCACGACGCGACCTCAATTCGACCGAATAAAGAAGTCAATCATGGCGAGACGTGCGTTCTTTTTTCTATTCTTTCGTCCTTTTTTTCTTCTTCTTCTTCTTCTTCCTCTCGGAGGACGCGCGTGCGCGCGGTCTGCTCTCTCTTTTAGAGAGAGATTTTTTGTTTTTCTCCGTCTCGCGATGGGCTCTCGTTCTCGCGCTCCCGTTCTCGTGGGATAGGGCTACACGGATGACTTTGCGCGAAACAAATGGGTGTATTAGGAGTCTGAGCGGATGCGAACGGTTCTTTTCGCGTTCAAATGTCACGCAGAATTTCTTTTCTGGAGGTGTTTTTTGAACGGTTTACGTTTCTCACGTTCGCGTCGTCCTGGCGGAGCGCGCGACGGGAGTTTACGAAACGCGCGGTAGAGGAGAGCGATCCTCCTTGTGGAAGACCTCTTTCATCTCAAATGAAATTTGAAACTTACCTCTCTCTCTCTCTCTCTCTCTTTCTCCTCGCGATGAAAACCAACAAAACATGACAAAACACAACAGGTCCCGCGCGCTGTTACCGCGTGATCAAGAACAAACCGTACCCGAAATCTAGGTATTGCAGAGGCGTTCCGGACCCGAAAATCCGAATCTACGATGCTGGCATGAAGAAGTACTCCGTGGACGCGTTCCCGGCGTGCGTGCACTTGGTGTCTTTCGAGAAGGAACAAGTCTCTTCCGAGTCTTTGGAAGCCGGTCGTATTGCGGCGAACAAGTACATGGTTAAGAACGCGGGTAAGGATGCGTTTCACTTGAGAGTTCGATTGCATCCGTTTCACGTTTTGAGAATCAACAAGATGTTGTCGTGCGCCGGCGCTGATAGATTGCAGCAAGGCATGAGAGGGGCTTTCGGTAAACCGCAAGGGGTGGCGTCTAGAATTTCTATCGGTCAAGTCATGTTGTCGATTAGAACGAAGGATGTGCACGCGACGAAGGCGGTGGAGGCGTTCCGTCGCGCCAAGTTCAAGTTCCCGGGACGCCAGCAAATCGTCCAGAGTACAAACTGGGGCTTTACGAAGTTCAAGAGAGACGACTACGTGAAGTGGAAGGCGTCGGGGAGAGCGCTTCCGGACGGGGTAAACGCAAAGGTTTTGTCTCACCACGGCTTGTTGGCCAAGAGACCGGTTGAACACATCCAAGAAACCGCGGCGATGGAGTACAAGCGACCGTTGCACTAAATTTTCTATGGTAGGTAGAGAGAGAGAGAGAGAGAGAAACTTAGCGTATTAATCCCCACACATCATTTAAACGTAAAAATACAGTAAATATATCAACATCACAACACGTCTACGTCTAAATTCACTACACAACACGATGTAACTATATACACGCGCGTAAAAACTTACAGATGACAGCCGATGATTTGGTAAAACATCGGCGTTTCACTCAGGCGATCTCCGTCGACTAAAGTCAAATCCAACGCGTCGCTACTATTCGCTATCACGCTATTGCTACTACCACTAATACTACCGCTACTGTTGCTCTCTAATCGACCGCAAAATACAAATTTTCCTTTACTTCCTCGTTTCGCAAAGAGGACGATAGATTTCCCGCCGTCGTTCGCTTTGCACGCTTTCGTTCGAGCGTACGCCTCCGCGTCTTCGCTGAAAAACTTTTCCGCGTTTTCCAGGCGTAACGTCAAAAAGTTATCATCCTCTCTTCGCCGAAACTGCGCCGGCTGCGTCTTCTTCGGCTCGTCCACGGTTAAAAAGAGCGCGACGGCGTTTTCCCAGTTGTCCACTTTACTCTTTGTTTTCTTTGGCATTCGCACGGAACACCCGTTCTCTGAGAGCAATTCGATCGCACCTTTGCGTCCTACGCACGCGAATCCTAAATAATCCGTGACGCACCGCGTCAAATCCGCCTTCGCTTCGTGCAACGCCGTCTCTCGAGCGTTTCTCAGCGAGGAGCTATTTTGTCGTTTCAAAAACGCCGCCTTTTCCATTTTTGCCATTTTCGATTTCGACACGCGCTTGACGAATCGACCATCTATTCCTCCAGCTTCTCCGTTTCCACCGCCGCCGTATTGCACGAGCTGTAACCCGTCGGAAATCTCCTCGTCGTTATTCCACCGACCTCTCGAAAACAAGACGACGTCTAAAATCGAAATCAACGAATACGCGTCCGTCGCCGCGTACCTTTGCTGCGGATCCGACAACGGTCTCTGCGACCAATCGCTCACTTGGCACTTTTTATCCAAGTTACACTTCAATATGTCCCTCGTCAGCGCAGCCAAACCGACTCGTTTTTGGTGCTTATACTTTCTCTTATTGTGCGAACTTACCGCGTCCGCCGTGTACGCCAACTCGCGAACGTCGATCCACCCTTTCTTCCTCCTATCCATCGATAACGTCTCCTCTAACGACGCGTACGACATCCTCAACCGCTTAATATCGTAATCAAATCCAAAACCGAGCTTTATTAACGTTTCGTTTTCAAACAACAGCTTCAAAAACGCATCGAACGCTTCCGCCGTTCCTTTTTCTTCGCCTCCGCCGCCGGTATCCATCATGAACGCAAACACGTCCAACAAATACACGTTCTCTCTCGTGGCCACTTGGAACAAACTCACCGGCGTGTTATCCCCTGGTTTCCACTCGCAATCGAGTCCGAGCACGACGGGAAGCCGCTGGCGGCGATATGAATTCTTTTCACACTCGGTGCCGTCGTCGTCGTCGTCCTTCTTTTCCTCCTCCTTTTTCATCAAAGCCGCTCGAATCTCCTCCACCAAAACGTTCAACTGTTCGTCCGTTTCCACCCAGTGCGTTCGCTCTCGCGGCACGTCCGGGTACTGCGCCGAGGAGGACAAATCCGAACCGAATACCTCGAATAACAACGAGGGCGATTTCTTTTTCTTCGAAATGTTATTTTCTTGAACTCGTGCGTTTAGGAGGACGGCGTTCGTCTCCTCGCTCGTCGTCGAGGAAGACGAAGAAGACGAAGAAGCGCTGCGTCGGCGGCGGCTCGATTTCCAATTCGTCTTCCTCTTCTGAAACGATTTCGAGAACGAAAGAGGAGGTTTTGTTCGCGCACCCGACGACGACGAGGCGATCATCATATCGCGCGCGCGCTCTACTCTCCGTCTCTCTTTTCCTTCCTCTCGATCTTCTTCTTTTGTCCTCTTCTTTTATGACTTGTGGTGACGAGTGAGATAAAGAACAGGAGGATAAAAAGTGAGGAGGAAAAGTAACGTGCCGTTATTAAAAAGATCCCCATCGTCCGCTACTGCTACTGCTACTGCTGCTCCTGTCGTCGTCGTTCGCGTTCTCATCCATTCGCGCTCTGCGCATGAGTAAACGTTTCGTGACGTTCGTGCCTTCTCCGTCCGAAGCTTCTTTCTTGTTCGTCGTCGTCGTCGTCGCGTCTTTGTTTTTCGTCGCTTTGGTAGCGGTATTGTTTTGCCGCTTAAATCGACCAAAGCTTCCACTCTTACCGACCAACTTTTCGTTCATTTCAGCTTTCGACGAGTTTCTCGCCATCTCGCGAAGTTTCATCATTTTCTCGCGCGCGGACGCGTCGCCGAGAACGCTCGCGCCGATGGAGGCTTTATTCTGCTTCGCGCCGCCTCCCCACCGCGCGTCTAAAGCGAGCTCTCTCAAAATCGCATCCTCGTCGCGCTCGGTGTCGCGAATTTCGCGACAAAAATTACCCGAATCGATCACGCGCGCGTTTGCTGAAGATACCGCCATGCGTACGGCGTTATCGCTCGTCACGACGTATACGTTCTTGCCGTCTTTTTCCTCGGCGAGAAGTTTCGTTTCTCGTTCGATGTACCCGTCCGCGAGTTGCCCGTTGCCGGTAAACACAACCGTCACGCCATCGCCTATATCCTCCGCCCGCTCTTTCTCACTCATCCCAGTGCTACTATTACTACTGCTATTGCTATTGCTGCTACCACTATTATTCGTGTGATAATTATTGTTATCCCAAACGATGACGCACTCCATGTTCCTCGAAATCGCAAACGCCTTCACCTTCTCCTCTAAAATCTTCCTCGCTCCATCCAAATCTCCCTCCACTAAAAACCTCCTCCGCAAATGCGGTATACCGCCACCACTGCCGCTTTTCCCACTGACGCGCATCCTCGCGTCGTCCTCGTCCGGTACTCCGCACACGTTGTACCCGTCCACGAAACACTTCGTCTTCTTCGACGAGGAATCGAAAAACGCTCCCAGGCTCGCGTCGTTGGCGTCCAGCGCCGTCTTCCGCAAATACGCTTCTCTTTCCTTCTCGCGTTTCTCCGCGGCTAAAACGCGTCGTCGTTTCAGTTCTGCCTGGTACGCGTCGTTTACGTGTTGGTTGTTCTTCGCGTTTGCTTTTTGTTGCGTCGTCGTCTGAATCGTCGTCGATTTCTTACTCGCCGCGTTCGGTCCAGTTAACGACGTCAACTCGCTCTTTTCCGCGTTGTTGTTCTTCGCAGAATTCTTCCACCGGTCCACCAATCGAATCTGCGCGTGGACGCTCATGCCGTTCTTTTTGCCGGTAATTCGTTGCGGTTGATTTTGTTCTCCTCCTCCTCCTCCTCCTCCTCCTCCTCCGTCGCTCTTCTTGTTCTTCTTGTTCTTCTTCGACGACGAGGCGACGACGACGACGACGTCAACGCGTCGTCGTTGGTTCTTTTCCCGTCGACGATGATTTCGGACGTTGACGGGTTTGGGGTCGACGAAACCAACGCAACCTTTCGACGACAGAAGAAAACGACTCATTTTGCGTCGCGTTTCATGCGTGTTCTGTATATATATTTCTCGTCGGACTTCTCGCCGTGATGTTTGTTCCGTTTCAGAAGGAGAAGAGAGTTAGAACAAATGAGGAAATTTTTCCTCCGTCTCTCGAGTGAATGCTCGGTTTTGCTCCGAAACGCCTTTTTTGGTCAAAATCAACAAATTAATCTTTTGTGATCATCAAATTAAACTCATCATAGTGCTTTTCGTCGTACGCGCAGTATCGATGGTGAAAGAGAGTTTCCAACACCCAGCATTCACCGCGGTGTCGTATGAGTAGAAACTGAAAACGCAAAGATACGTGCGGGGAGTGTGCCGTGCCGTGAAGTAAAGCAGAGAGAAGAATATATAAAGACACGAACGAACCAAAATCAATTCACGCAGAAGAGGAGAGAGAGACCACAAAAAGGGGAAAATATCTCTCTTTTTTCGTCTTCGACAGCGCCTTCACTTTTCCACAACAAACTCGTACGCGAAGAGAAAAACTTTAATTCAGAGAATATGTCTAACCCAGTTGTCTTTTTCGACATGGAAATCGGCGGCCAACCGGCCGGGAGAATCGAGATGACGGTGAGAATATGTGTATCGTTTCTGTTCTCTCTTTTGTGCAAAGTGTTTCCTTCTTCTTCTCGCGAAAGCGTTGATGTTCATCATGTTTTCTCTCTCCGATGACGATGAAAATTCTCGATCACTTTTTTCCAATCATCATCAACCGGCGGCAAAAGCGACGATTCGTTTTTTGTTCCGTTCATTTTGGCGGGCGCTGACGACCTCTGGTGGTCCTCTTCTTCTTTCATAAACTACAACAACAACAACAACACGCACACGTGTATAATAAAAGCTCCGAAAGGACGTGTGCCCGAAAACCGCGGAAAACTTCCGTCAGTTGTGCACGGGAGAGCCCGGGTTTGGGTTCAAGCAATCGCCGTTTCACCGGGTGATTCCCGGGTTCATGTGCCAAGGCGGCGACTTTACCAACCAAAACGGCACCGGGGGTAAATCTATCTACGGGAACAAGTTCGAGGACGAGAATTTCACGCTCAAGCACACCGGGCCGGGCATTTTGTCCATGGCGAACGCCGGTCCGAATACGAACGGGTCGCAATTTTTCTTGTGCACGGCGGAGACGTCGTGGTTGAACGGGAAGCACTGCGTGTTTGGGAGCGTGACGAAAGGGATGGACGTCGTCAAGGCGATCGAAGCCGTCGGGTCTCAAAGTGGAGCCACGAGTAAGAAGGTTGTCGTCGCCGATTGCGGACAGTTGTCGTAAGCGACGACGATTTAGAGGACGACGCGAGGAGAGACTACTTTTGGTCTCCTTCGCAAAATCTACACTTCTAAATACTTCTTCTCTAAATATACTAAACTACTACTATTACTGAGTCATTCACCGCGTATTATTATTAGTATCGTCGTCCCTTCTCTCTTCCTCTTCGTCTTTCTCTTTCTTTTCCCACAGCCGCAACCCGACGGCGCTCACCAAATTCACCGCTTGCGCGGCGATAATCGGCTCCGGAATCTCCACCCCGTACCCGCTCTTAAAATCTACGCCGACGATAATCTCAACGCTCGCCACGAACGCGACCATAAAATCTGCGATTGGTAGATTCTTATTCGCAAAAACTGCAGACATCGGTCCGCCGACGCACCACGTCGCGGTGACCAGTTTCGCCAGCACTGGCAACTCTTGAAACGAACTCACGGCGTTGAAACGAGAAAGCGGGCCAATGCCGACGACGTCCGGCGCGTGTAACAAACTCCCGAGTAAAAACAAAACGCTCATGACTTTGCGGTACCGAAATAACGCGTCCGAGCTATCCGAGGGGAGTAACGAAAAGGAGTCGGGGAACTTCTTCGCGGAGACGAGGAACACCATTTTGCCCTTTTGTTGACGCTTTGGTGTTGTCGTTCTCTTTCCTGAGCGGGAAAAAGAAGACGACGACAAAAACGCGCGGGCCTTCTTGTTGGAGACAAAACCATCGTCGTCTCTTCCGTGAATGGCTTTTCTTGTCGTCGTCGCGGTTTTGGCGGAGACCAAGAGGAGGGGTCGTTGAAGCATTACAACAAGGAGGCAAAAAATGCGGATAAACTACAAGTTGAATACAAAAATGCTGCTATTCTCTGCACTAAAACGCGATAATACACAGATGGTATCATCACTATCATCACCGCAAACCGAAAACGTTAAACGCGCCGTCTTTCGGAAAGAAGAGTGGGCCTAAAAGCGAATCCTCCAAGTTCCCCAAGACGGTGGCGTTCACGGCGCGTCCAATCTCGACTTGGGTTTCGTCCGCTCGGATTGGAATGACGGGATGTTTCTTACCTTCCGATCGACTCGGGCCTAACGTTTCGAGCAAGAGCGCGTTGCCGGCTTCGATGCCGCTGACAAAGGCGCGTTCTTGGCACAAACCTTTCGCGCCGAATTCTCGGTCACCCATGCGGACCCAGTCCCCGGCGCAGACGACGTTCGGGACGGAGGTTTGAAGAGGCGGGCGTTTGGTAAAAGAGCCCGGGGAGAAGTGCGAAACGGCTTGCGGATATCGCTGGACGCAAAAGTCGACGACGCCGGCGTCGCGAAACGCCTCGACGGCTTCCGGTAATAAATCTTTCGTCAACGTTTTGACGATGTCTTCGTCGCTCAGCGTGGCGATGGCGCTCGAGTTATAGAAGTCACACGCGACGACCGAACCTTTTGGCGTTTCTTGGCCGCCCCACAGCTCGTTTTCGGTATCTTTCTGTAACTGGTCGAGCATGAAAAACGTGCCACCGGCACCGCGGAGCGCCGGGAAGCGCGAAAAAACGTTCGCCGGCGTGTCCGTGGCGACGTATTTGTCCAACCACAAACGAACGGAAACGACATCGATGGCTCCCAACGAAGCCGCGGCGGTTAATTCCGGCGCGTTTCGCGCCAACTCCGGTGAATTTGAAACGACTGATTTTAAACCTTTCGCGCCCAACGCCAAGACGACTCCGTCCACGTCGTCAATGACCACCTCTCGTTTTGACGTCGTATCGAAATACGTCACCTTGTCGATGGCGTTCTTCTCCGAGTCCAAGTGTAACGATTTCGCAAAGCATCCACCTTTGACGTTTAATTCGTACTTATCCATCAACATCTCTGCCATTGGCGCGATGATCAACTCCCCGATACTTTTGCTCTTAATCCATCGCACATCGAACGAATCCTGATGCGCCAACGCGTAGTAATATAACAATTCCATCGTCACCGCCGCGCTTAATTCCTCCGGAGGCTTGAACAACCCAACCAATAACGTCGGCTTCAAAAACTCCTCCACCAACCGTTCCGACAAACCGCACTTGGTAAATAACTCGTGCGCTGTCGCTCTGTCGTACTTCTCAAACACTCTCTCGTTCCTATTCAAATCCAAAACCGCGTATAACAACCCGACCATCGTCGCTCTGTCCTGCAGCGGTAACCGCTTAAAGTTATCAAACGTCGCGAACACTTGCCCGAGAGGCGAGGGCAGTTGCATCACGTCCGCGCCGCTAAACACCGGTGCAGTCGCTTCTAACCCGTCCGGGCTAAAAAAACTCGATCGCGTGAATTCCGTGAACACTTCGTCTTCGCGCAACCCGAGCGTATTCGTACAAAGATGGGTGATGTTTGGGTAGTCCTTCCAGAAGCCTCTCACGCCGGATTCGAACGGTTTCCCGCTCGCTGTCTTTTGCCCGCATTTCCCGGTTGGGTCTTTCAAACCGTCCAGGAGTATTACTTCGCACTCGTTCGATTCGAGTAAAGCTTTCGCGGCGCCCCACCCGCCCCACCCGGCGCCGACGACGACTATCTTTTTCCTCGTCTTCTTTTCCTTTTCCTCGGTCGGACGTGACGCGTTCGCGATGAAAATGCGTTTATGGTTACTACTGCTACTGCTGCGGTGACTCCGACGCCTCTCGAGGCTCGAACGAGTCGAGGAGGAAGCGTGCGTGCATTGACTGCTAAAAAAGGACGCAAAAGTCACACTTCGGGTGAAGGAGAAGGACATGTGTGCGCGCGAACGTGTGAATTTGAGTGACGTCGTTTTTGGATAAAAAGCGCCTCTGTGAAGATATTTCGCGACGTACAACGCTTTTGATCTCTCTCTCTCTCTCTCTCTCTCTCTTTTCTACGATGGCTATTGCTTTAAGGCGATGAATTTCTTCCTCATCTCGCTTTCCTCGGCTATGGTTTGCTTCAAGTTCGTCACCAACCGGTGTCTCTCTTTCTCGCGTCTTCTCAGCTCCGCCTCGACGACGTTCTTCCTCTCCTCTCGTTTCGAAGCGTCCGTCTTCCTCGACTGCGCTCGTCTCTCTCTCTCCTCTTTGTGCGTTTTCCGCGCTTCCTCTTCTTTTTCTCGCAACTCCTCGGTGAGTTTGTTCACTTTTTCGATGGCCGCGTTCGCCTCTTGCTTCGCCGCGCGGACTCTTTGCATCGCTTCGGTGTGTTTCGCGGCGACGCGTTCGGCTTCGAACCGGGACTTGGCGCCGGCGAGCGTTTGCGCGAGCGCGTATTGTTCAATCTCGAGCTTTCTCCGCTTTTGTTTTCTCGCCAATTTCTGCTCCTTCTCCTCCTCCTCGTTTTTCTTCTTCTTGTTGTTGCTGTTCTTCTTCTTCTTCTTCTCGGATCCGTCCTCGTCCTCGTCCTCGTCCTCGTCCTCGTCCTCGTCCAAAAGCTCTCGCAATTCCCCAACGCGTTTCTTCATCAAACAGTTTTTAAACTCCGAAAGCGTCATCGCTTCCGTCGGCGCTTCGAACGTTTTCAAAATCTGCGCTCTCTCGTTCGGGAGGATGTTGTTATTCGTGGTAGTATTGTTCTCATCGTTCAAAGTCTTCGTCGTCGTTTCCCCGTCGTCGTTCTTCGTCCCCGGCGCAGATCGATCTTTGTCCTCGTCTTCTTCTTCTTCCTCCCGCCGTCGTCGCGCGAATAAAGCGTTCTCGTCCAAGTCGTTGTCCTCTTTTTTGAGCTGCGGACGAGAAAGGTTCAACGTCGGTTTCAACGACGACGTCATTTTATCGCACGTATCGCGCGTGTTGTTCTTCGAATGAGAGAAGAATTATGAGTTGTGGTGTACTTGTTTGAGGACTTATAAGGGGAGACATGTCGCGATACGCGCTCGTTTAATAGCGCGGCGTTTAGTACACATTCGAGGAGGAGGAATAACAACAACAACAACAGAAAATATACACATCACCGTTATCCCTCTAAACTTTCAAAATCTGCGAACGATTTTTCGCGCATTTCGGGACATCCCGGGACTTTTCCGATCGCGCCGGCTTTCTCCGCGGCGCGTTTCAGACCCACGGTGTACGACTCCGGGAACTTATACCCTAACCCGTCGTGGAACTGGTGATACCTTTCCGCCGGGTAAAACGGCAATTTGTCCGAATCTACGATCCAGACGAGATTAATCTGATCGTTTTCGGTCGGTTTGCCTCGATTGTCGAAATCGTTGCCTTCGCCTCGAACGAGTTTCATTCCGTTCGCGTTTGCCGATTCCATCTGTTTCATTAATTTCTCGTTCTCGATCCCTCCCGGGATACCGACCACGTTCCTGTATCCCGGCCCGCTATCTTGCGGGTCCACTCTTTGCATCCCAAACGGCGTCTTGTTAAAGTTCTTAAAATATACCTCGCAAAACTTCTTAAACTCGTCTTCGTCTTTATACGCTATTTGTACCACTTCCGCGTGGCCTAACCGCTCGTACACGGTATCCGCGGCGCCGTAGTAATAACACACGGTGTCTTTATTCTTCCCACCCGCGCCTCGTTTCCCTCCCGCGTACCCTGCCAACGATTTCACCTGTACGTCTTCTCTGTTCAAGATATCTTTTTCCAAGGAGACGAACTCGTGTTGTCTTCCCCAGAAGCACCCGTTCCCGAAGTACGCAAACGTCAAGTCCTCGTCTGACGTGGCAGCCATCGCCATCGAGGACGATAGAAACGACGACGTGGGAACCTGAACCCCGAAAACGTTCGACGAGGAGAGCGTGGTAAAAACCCCGAGTCCTGCGGCAGCTGTCAGCACGCCGGCTTTGAGAGAGTTCCGTCTGCTAAACGTCGTTCTCGTCCGTCGTCGTCGATGCGTTTCGTCGTCGTCTTCGAGTGTGTTTTTTGCATCCTCGTCGTCGTGTGCGACGTCAAAGTCCTCGACAGAAGAAGAAGAGACGACGGATGAGGAGGATTGGTTTTTATTACGGTGGTGTTGTCCTCGCCGTTGTCGTCCTACTCGGGAGGAGGAAGAAGCGGGGAGAATCATCGCGTTGGAAAGGTGACGGGAACCCATTTTTCGTGTTCAACTGAGGAGGCGAAAATGTGAAGAACAGGCTTGTTACGAGTAAACGATGATGATTTTTGATTAATACTTGCGAAAATTGAGCGAAAATCTTTGCTCGCTCAACGCTTTCCCGTAGGCGTAACAAAACGCCTGTTTCGCTTCGTCTTTGGTTTTCCCTTTCAACTTGTTCCACTCTTGGAACAACGCGCGACCGTTGTAATCGACGGCGCCGTTCTCGGTCCACATCGGCTGTTCTTTCGGCGGGTCGCCTTCTTCGACTTGTTTAATGCACGCTTTTAACGTGTAATAATCCTCCGGCTTCACCGCTTGGCCCCCGGGTTTCGGGAGGAGTTTCCATTTCATCGTCTTCGGGTCCTCGTACGACGCCGAGAGGCGATCGTATTCCGCCACGTCGTAGGTTCGCCACGTGACTTCTTCTTTTTGCTCCTTGTCCTTCTCCAAAATATGCGGCGTCATCCCTGGTTTTGGCAAGGGGAGCTTTTCGCTCGCCCAGGCGGATTTAAACGTCGAGAGCGATCTGCGAAAGAGAACCGAAGTGAGTGAGAGAGAAAGAGAGAGAGAGAGAGAGAGAGAGAGCGGCGCGCTGGTGGTCTATTCTTACAGTATTTTCGATCGCACGAGGACAACAAACCAACACAAAAGAAAAAAAAACTACTCAAAACTTACGTGCACCCTAAAACTCGGAACAACGCCACGACGTCGGCGCGCCGAGCTGTTGGATCGCTCGACGTGCTTCGTTCGTACAGAAATCCGTGCTTTAAGCACGTCTCTTGGACGTCCCTGTATCGTTTTCAGAGATCAGAGATCAGAGAAAAAAAGTCAGTAACGCTCGAAATACAGAATTGCTTTAAAAAAAAGAGAGAGAAAACTTGCTCAGAGGAGGAGGAGAAACTAAAAAACGCACGCCAACGTGATCGCTTTGGCGGTGGGTTTATCCCCGCTTTTCGTGAAATCCAAGATCATCTTATGTGTGTGTGTATAGTGACGTGTTCGCGCGCGCGAAAAGAGGACGGACGAAAAGCTTTATTATTATTAAATATAAAGTGCGTTTTAAGTGTCGTATTTTTTGTATTGCTCCCCGAAAAGAAGCAAAACCCCGCATTGAGTTACGCGCAAAGAAAGGAAACTTCTACGACGAAACCATGGCAGCAGATAACGAGAAAGAAGAAGAAATCGAGGACGAGGAGGTACGCTTTTCGTGAAAGATATATTTAGGGATAGATGTTTGATTCGAGCGGTACGCGGAGAATGTCGCGCGCTGCGCCGTGCTCCGTGTTCGATGTTCGCGCGCGAATTTACGTTTTTTTCTCTCGTTTTGCTCTCTCGGTTCTAACACAAACTCCTCTCATCATCATCATCATCATCGTATCAATCTATTCACGATTAAATGATACGCAGGAAGAACACTCCGAGGAGGAAGAGGAGGAAGAGGAGCACGAAGATGGTACGTTTAAATTATGTTTCGTTCTCGTCTGTTCTTTCGTCGTCTGCGAGAGAAGTAGGAGAAGAAAGAGAGAGAGAGAGAGATTTTGATTTTGGAAAACCTCTCTTTCTCTCTAGAAGGGTTTGCGTTAGGATTTTCCGTCGCGTCTGATTTAGGAATCATCGATGGAAAAGCTATTGCATTGAACGTGATTCAACTCGGTCCCGTCGTCTGTTTTGTCGTCGCGTTTGGCTTTTGCGTCGTTTAGTACGTCGTCTTTCGCTGACTTTACGATTTTTACTACTCCTCTCCAAATATATAACACAGGTTCCATCTCGCGAGCGGAAAAGAAAGCGAGAAAAGCGATGTCCAAGTTAGGCATGGAAAAAGTTGAAAACGTGGACAGAGTCACCTTACGACGAGGCCGAAACTTGTTGTACGTCATCTCGAACCCGGATTGCTTCAAGGCGCCGAATTCGGACACGTACGTCGTCTTTGGCGAAGCGAAAGCGGAAGACATGGCGGCAAAAGCGGCCGCGCAAGCGAAAGCGTTTCAAGCCGAGGCGGCAAATGGTGCCGCGGCTGCGGCAGCAGGGGCTGGTGGGGCGCCAGGGGCGGCGAAGATTGCCTCGATTACGGAGGAAGTCGACGAAGGCGAAGTCGACATGGAGGGTTTGGAAGAGAAGGATGTCGATTTAGTCGCGACGCAGGCGAACGTGAGCAAAGGGAAAGCAGCGGCGGCGTTGAAAGCGAGCGATGGGGATATCGTGAGCGCAATCATGGAATTGACAATGTAAGAAGAAAGACTTAATTAGAGAGAAAGAGAGAGAGAGAAGGAGAGCGGCGCCGAAGAATCAAACTCTTGCCGAGCGCTTGCTTCCTACCAATAAGAACAACATTAGAAACCGACGACTTATGTATTTTCGCGAAATACTATATTAAAGAGCTTTCGCGTTAGCAAGAGAAAGAAAGAGAGAGAGAGAGAGAGATAACCCTAGGTTTTATCGTGCGACGCGTGTAAATATCAAAGGATGTGTGTACTCGCGTTTCGTATCACATAATATAATAAACGCGCAAACGCTCATCAGGAGGAGGAGGAGGAGGAGTTTAAGGAGGTTATCCAACATTTTCTAAAAACATCATCACCGCTTGAAAGTTCTTCTTCTTCGTCTTCTTCTTTCGAGAGACGAGAGCGCATCATCGAGACGACGCTCTTTCTCTCTCTTCATCTCTCTCTCTATTTCTTCCCGCCCTTCTTCTTCTTCTTCTCCTCCAACGCTTTCAGCGCTTCTTTTTCCTCTCTTTTTTGTTTCCATTTCCCGTAGGCGGAATCTTTGCTCGCCCCTGTTCGCACCGCGGCCACGCACCCGCCGCCGAAGACGAACACGGAACCCCACCAGAGTGAGTCCATGGTCGTGAGTCCCATCTTTTCTCGTTTACGCGATGCTATGCGCGCGCAGGGTCTCTTTTTTGTGTGTGAATGATGATACGAATTGAAGCCGTTTTCGGGGTGAAATTTGTGCCGCACTTTCTTCATTTTATCTCTCCTCGTGCGCGCGCACACCATCATGTTCGCCTCGTTCGCTGCTCGCAGAGCCTTGTCCTCCTCCTCTTCCTCTCCTCTCAGCGTTTGTTCTTCATCCTCTCGTCGTTCGTTCGTCGCCACCACCATTCGCGGAGTGAGCGCAGGAACCCTTTCGCGTCAAACGACGAACGACCTGCTCGGGGCGGAAGCCGAGGAGCTCGCGTTCGCGCCGAACAAATCCCCGAAACACAACCAACTGTTCGCGCCTTCGGACCCGATATTCATGTCGCAATTTTTATACAACTCCGCGTTCATCAAGAAACAAATGAGCGAGGCATCATCTTCGAGCAGCACATCCGGTGAGAAAGAGTGCGCGAAAATGCTCGCCCAAATCGGCGGCCACATGAAATCGTATTACAAAGCCACCACGGGAGACTACGACGGATTGGTCATCTACTCGTTCCCGAAGAACCACGACGTGCACACGTTCGAGCAAATCGTAAAATCGAGCGGTTTGATCGAAAAAGTGTACACGACGAAACTGATGACGAGCGAGGACGGAGACGTCGCCTTGAGAGCGGCGAAGGAGTTGGTGGATAAATACGGCGGGGGGAGCGCTGGGTTGTGAATTGGAAACTTCATTGAAGAGAAATGCGTCACACGAGAGACTCGTACACTGTACGCGCGTAATACGTACCGCCCAAAACATCCTTCCTTTTCGCGAAAATGACATCAAAGTCGATTTCAAAGCGACGACGACTCGAAGACGCAGGAGTGCGTTTTGTTTTTCCTCCTCTCTTTTTCTCTTTCGTCTCTCTTTTGTCCTCGTCGTGTACGTCGTCGTCGTCATCTCATTCAACAACCCCGCTTACAGATTTCCAATCGAATTCAATTGTACTCACACACACTTTTGACGTGTAAACAATCAAACAGAGAACGGTCGAGCTCTTAGCGCACGAACGGAAAGTAAACTCGCTGGATTTTAATTTAAGCGGAGAGTATTTAGCGTCCGGGAGCGTGGACCAAACGATACGCGTGTGGGACGCGGAGAGGGCGTTAAGTGGTGGTGGGAACACCAACAACGCGAGTCGGAGTCGGAGTACTCCTACTACGAACAACAACAACAACATTCCAAACGGACGCTTGCTTGGCCATCGAGATTCGGTGGAGCAACTCCGGTTTAGTCCCGTACACACAGACGAGCTCGTGTCGGTGTCCTCGGATAAGACGGTGAAATTTTGGGACGTTCGGCAGAAGAAAGAAGTGCAATCGATACCGACGCACGGCGAGAATATCAACGTCGCGTGGTCGCCAAACGGGAAGACGGTGTGCGTCGGGGATAAGAACGATACGTTGACATTTATCGATTGCACGACGATGAGAGCGGTGAAAACCGCATCTGGGAAAGAAGTGGAGGTGAGACATCGAAAACCAATCAGTCGGAAAGTGTTCAAGGAGACGGAAGTGAACGAGTTCGCGTGGGATCGAGAGAAGGAGTCGGAGAAGTTTTTCGTTTTGACCGGAGACGGAAAGGTGCAGTGTAACGTATGGGACGAGACGAAGCACACGATTAAGAACGTGCACGAATTTGTCGCGCATACTGGTGGGTGTTACACGATAGCGTTCGATCCGAGCGAGAAGAAGACGCACTTTGCGATTGGTAGCGCGGATTCGTTGGTATCGATTTGGAATATTCCGGTTGGATACATGTGTTTGCGAACGGTGGCGAGACACGAGACGCCGGTGAGAACGGTAGCGTTTAGTCACGACGGGAATTTCTTAGCGAGCGCGTCGGAAGATGATTTTATAGATATCTGCGATCCAGTGAGTTCGAAGAGGGTGTGTGAACCTATATTTGTCCGAGCGCCGATGAACGCGCTGGCGTGGCATCCGAAGACGCACGCGTTGGCCTACGCGGGAGATCAGGAAGATTTAAATAAACGAAAGAGAGAGGCTTTGAATTTAGACGAAGATTTGGACGCGAAGGCATCACGTATGGAAGAGGAAGAGAGGGGTAATGCTGGTGGCCGAGGAGGAGCGTCGATGGAGGAGAACGACCGAGACGATAATCGCCGGAGAAGAAGCGGAAATATTAAACCGAACGTAAACAAAGTCCAACAAGTGGAAGGTATCGTTCGTTTGTGGATTCCAAAGTTGGTCGTCGATGAGTAAGAAGAAGTAGCATATTTTAGTTAATAGTACACGGTAGTAGTATATTACAGCGCCTAGCAATTTCTATTCTCATCACAAGTAAGTACTTGTTTACGGCTGAGGATACATCCTCTGATTTCTATTCGGCATTAAATTCTTCCTCTCGGAAAAGACAACCCCGTAGCCGACGAGACACAACGGTAACGTATCGTGTACGATGAGGTTCAGAGATGATTTTTTGTACACTAAATTCGCGTTATCGCCTTCTGATGAGTTGCGATACCTTCGATTGCACTTCATTCTGCTCAAACCGCTCGATTTTCTCAGTTCGATGGCCTCGCTTTGCGCGGCGTCCAAAAGGAGTTTATAGGTTCGCAAACGTTCCCGGATGGATTGCACGCTTCCTTGTTTTCCACTCATCGTCGCAGGCATCGACAAAGGTACGTTCGTTTCGGAGACGTCTACAATGTCCACGCCCGGTAAGTTAAACCCGTGGGGAGAGGATGCTTCAATCGCAAACGTAATCACAATCATCCGCGTCTTCATCGTCTGTACATTTTCCATGACGCAATGCATTCTCGCCGCTAACGTTTTACCGACTGTTTTCAGCGGCATCAACTCGTAATCTCTGCATTGAAACCTCGCGTTTTCAATCTCGCTGAGCATCTCGAACTTATTCGCGGCGACGTTGAACACGTCTCTTCTCGCGTCAAATTTTGTCACAAACAAATCGCTCGACGCTCGATCTGGTCTCTTCAGATTCGCCAACGGCTGGTATATCGCCTCTAAAACTCCGTCGCCGAGATTTAAAAACATTGAATATCTCCCGGGAATCGACTTCGACGCCGGCGAAGATTCGCCTCTCACCATCCCGCTCCAAATCGAGCCTCCGTACGGAACGATCGCGCTCGACACGTACTGCTCTCCTTTCACCAACACCCTCGCCGCTTCTGCCGTCATCGAGACGTCCTCTTCGAAAATCTTTCTCGGAAACGCGTCGTCTACGTCGATCTCGTTTGACTCGTTTCTCATCCTCATCGGGTTCGGAAAGAAGCAAAAATACGCGCTCTGCTCTGGTCTCGTCTCTTCCCCGCTATCTTCTCTTTTCCTCAGCAGTTGAAAGTTGCAAAAGAACACCTCTTCGCACGGACTTTGCGCGAACGACACCGCCACCGCTCGCGCGTTCTTCACCTCTCGCATGGAACTTCCATCCCGTTCGCGCAAGACGGGAACTTCTCTCACCAACTTCGACGCTCGTTTTCCGTGCACGTCAAACGTCCAAAACTGTATCGAGTGGTCCAACCCACTCGGGCCTCCTCGAGAGTCGTGCGCGACGAGATGGTTCCCGTTCGCGGTAAAACCGAGCACGACGACTTTTAAAAGCTTTCTCTCTCGGTCGACGATCCGTTCGATGGGCGCTTGCAATCGAATCGGGATTTGCGCGTACACTTGTTTCGTGTTTTTGTGCGATGCGTTCGTCGTTTCCCGTTGGCGCAAGCGCACGTGCGCGTTTATCACTCTCGCCTTCTTCTTTTTTCTCATCATTTCGATGCAAAAAAGCACAACGAGTGTTCTCTCGCAAAGCAGCGCGACGTCCTTTTTTACGTCAGCGTTTCAACCCCGGGGGGCTTTTGAATACCAAACGGGCGGGATGAATGGTGTCGCGCGTCATCGCACTCGTGGATGAGAAAACTTCTGAGGAAAAGTCCAATCGGCAGCACAGTCAAAGAGTACACGCACACACATGCGCACATCATCGAGCCTCGCACGCATCACTCGCACCACAACCACCCGCAGTAGCGGCAGCAAAAAGAGGCGAAGGAGCAAAACGATGAGAACGTCTTCGAATACTCGGGACGAAAACCCGGGGTTGTATTCCGCGTTGGACGACGTGACGGGCGGAGACGAAGAGGCGACGAGATACGCGAAATTCGAATACGTTCCGAACGAGGAAACGTGGCGAGCGAAAGCGAGATGGAACTGGGGATCTCCCGTTGGCACGGCGCACGAGTGCGCGAAAGTTTGCCGAACGAAGTTTTACGTCGAGCAGGCGAGAGCGTTGTTCCTGGAACACTTTACGATTCGAGACCGGCACGACCGAGAGGAGTTGAAACTCGTGTTAGCGCTGTTGATGCAACGAGAAGGACACGAAACCGGCGACCCAAACGGGTGGAACGAAAACGTCGCGAAACGATTGGTAAACGCGGAATTTGAAGACGAAGAGAAAGGGTTCGAGAGTTTCGTGGAATGCGTGAGAGCGCAGGTTGGTGTAGAGGAGAGCGCGGGAGAGAGAGAGGTGTTGGCGAAAGCGTTGGAGACGTTGAGGTTCGTCGAACGAGGGCCGTGAGAGAGATGTTGCGGTTGCGGTTGTTCTGCTCGCTGTCATCGGTGTTGTCTTTATTACAGTACTATTCTTATTGAAAGTTGAAGACGCGCGAAGTGCCATCGTCGGAGGCGGTGAGCACGCGCGCGTAATCCGGGGAGAGCGCAAAATCTAATATGGCTTTGGTGTGGCCTTGCTGTTCGCGGACGCACTGAGAAGTACGCGCGTCCCAAAGTCTCACGATGCCGTCAATAGACGTGCTGTTGCGCGAAGAATGGAAAGAATAGAGAAACATTTTGCAGTCAGTGTCAAAATATGCGGCGGCGGCGAGATAAAAATACGCGTAATGTGACGTAAAAAATGTCTCGGAGGTTGCTCACAGGTTATCAACACGGAAAAAAGTTGGAACCTCCGATAGCCTCCGAATGTATACTTTTGATGTAGCAAACAGAACATGTCCACCCGATGAAACACAGAGCTGGGTATCAATCAGCTCGTCGCGCCGGGCCCTTTTGTTGCAAACAGAAAGAAACGAGAGAGGAGTTTAGAAGAAGAAGAAAAAAAAGATGCAAGCGCGCAAACTACTTTTGAGAAACGAAAACGCGCGCACCTGTATAACATCGCCGAGTTTGGCACCCATTTCAACTGACTCACGGCTTTCCCGTGTCCGAGCACGCCGCGCACTTTTTGCGTCGGTAAATCCCAGACACGAATCGTCGCATCCACGCTTCCACTCGCCGCGTAATTCCCAACCGTTCCGTCGCAAAATTCCACACACTCGATGCACTTTTCGTGCGCGAAAAAGTTGCCCAAAACTTTACTTCCTCCGGCGCCGACGTCCGCCGCGTTTGCGTGTACCGTCGAAAGTTTCAACGTGCAATCTTCGGATCCAGTCAACACTAAATAATTACCATTATCGTCTACTTTAGAGTCCATGCACGTCACCGGTCCGTCGTGAAACAACCCTCCTTTTTGGAACGCGGCGATAGCCATCCCGCTTCTCGGATTCCAGGCGCGAAAACTACCGTCGAACGATCCCGTGAACACAACCTTCCCGTCTTTCGAAAACTGGCCGCACGAAACCGACCCTGAATGTCCCGCGAACACTTGCATCAAATTTCCATCGCTCGCGTTCCACATCCACGCGCAAAAATCCTCGCACCCGGCTAAAACAATCGGCCCGTTCGGGTGCCACTCCAACCACTCGACGCCGGTTTCCGGACCTTCGAGTTGCCTCAAATACCGCCCGTCGGCGTCGTGCACGGAAACCGTGCCGTCTAAATTCGCCGTAGCCAGAAGTACCTCGCTATTATTACTACCATTACTATGCCTCGAAAACTTCACCGCCGAAACGCTATCCTTCCCGGTATTCTCCAACGTCGTCGTCGTTACCCCGCCGCCGCCGCTCGTACTCGTCAACACCGCCCGATCGTCCGAACCTCCCGCGCACATCACCTCTCGCTCAACAGACCCACCCTCCCCATCATCTCTCTTCGTCGTTGTCGCCCACGCGACGGCAAAAATCGACCCTTTCCTCTCTTCCATCTTCATCTCGCACTCGTCTTTTTCCGGGCGCAACACGCTCTCGTCGGCGGCGTCTCGGTCTTCGACCGCAACGTCTTCTTCCATCATCACGCCGTCTTCTTCTTCCAAATCTTCCTCCTCCTCCTCGTCTAAATCATCATCATCATCATCAGGAGGAGGTGGTTCGTCGGTTTCGTTCAGGTCCAAGTGCACGGTGACGTCCGCCGCCGAAGCGTCCACGAACGCCGGTTCGTAATCATCCTCCTCCTCTGTATCCTCCTCCTCTGGATTCATTTGTGTGCCTCTTCTCTCTCTCTCGAGTGTGCGTGTGCCCCGCGAGCGCGCGAAACTCGTACGCGTTCTTTAAAACTTCTGAAGAAGAGAATCGAATTTTTCCCTCAGTCGTAAAACGCAAGAGAGAACAACACGCTTTGCGAGAACGCACAGAAGATGTTCATCTCTCGAAAACTCGCGAAAGCCTCTCTCTTCGGGAGGAGATCCTCTTTATCCTCCTCTTTGACGAGCGCGACTGCGTGTCGTCAAAAAGCGATTTCTTTGTCCTCTTTGTCTTCTTCTTCTTCACGGGAAGAACGAGGGGGGCGTTTCGGCGTCAAATCGTCGTCGTCGTCGTCATCGTCTGGAAAAATGTTTACGACGACGACTGCGGCTGCGGCGGCGAGAGAAGCGCATCAAACCATGCATCATCGTCATCATCGCACTCATCATCGGTTTTTAGGACAACAAATGCAACAAAAACGGTCGATATTCATCCAAACGCAATCGACGCCCAATCCCTCCTCTCTGATGTTTCTGCCTGGGAAACCGGTCCTGGAAGACTCTTCTTCGATGAACTTTTCGTCCGCGCGGGAATCCATGCGATCACCACTCGCGAAATCTCTATTCACCATCGACGGCGTGACCGGGGTATTTTTCGGCGCAGATTTTGTGACGGTGACCAAATCAGAGGCGTTCGATTGGGAGATGTTAAAGCCGGAAGTGTTCGCGAAGATCATGGACTTTTACGCGAGCGGCGAGGCGGTGGTGAAAGAGGAAAACGGGGAGGTCGAAGAGGCGGACGATCCGAATAGGATTTTAGATACGGACTCGGAAACGGTGGCGATGATTAAAGAGTTGTTGGAAACGAGGATTAAACCAGCCGTGGCGGAGGATGGCGGGGATATCGCGTTTAAGAAGTTCGACGAGCAGGACGGGTTGGTGTACGTGGAGTTGAGAGGCGCCTGCGACGGGTGTCCGAGTTCGACGGTGACTTTGAAGAGCGGGATTGAGAATATGTTGATGCATTACGTGCCGGAAGTGAAAGGGGTGGTACCGTGGGAAGGGGATAAGGAGATGGATTTGTTGGATATGGCGGATTTGATGCGAGGTCGTTAAACCCCCACCGCGCTCGCGTTGTGTATACATACTATTTTATACCTGTATTCTTTAAAAAATCTCTAATAGTTACGTTTGTCGTCACATCGGCTCTAAAGCGACGTTGTGTGCATTCCTCGCTCTTTTCTCGCTCTTTTCGCTTCTTAACTCCCCGAACTCGCACCAAAACTTCCCCTCGCCTCGCATGGCTAAACGTACGGCGACCCGTTTACACCATCCGCTTCGTCGTCGCGTTCGCGTGCGCGTTCTTCGCCTCCCGGGGGTTTTCCACGCCCCTCTCGCGACGTCGCCTAAACTCGCCCCGCCCAAATAAGTCACGTCTACGCCTTTCTTACTGTTGTTACTGCTATTCTCGTCGCTATTACTGCTAGTACTGCTATTCGTATTCGTATTCCTCCTCCTCGCGTCGAATACCATCTTCTCCGCTTCTCTTTCCGAGCCAACTTTCCTTTGCAAAACGGTCCATCCGACGAGTTCCCCGACGTGCGCCCCCGTCGTCACGCTCGCTAGATTCGCGTCAAAAATCCCGCCGAACCTTTTCCCGTTGATTTCCCACGTGGGAACTGTTTTAACTCCAACAGATTGGAGGCAATTTTTCGCCAACGAAACGTCCACGTGGTGCGACTGCCACTCAGAGTTGCCGAAGAGAAAATGGAGCAACGCCTTCGCGGCTCTGCATTTGAGACAATGCGGGGCGCCGTAGACGAGTGCGTTCGTTCGAGATAAAGCTAACGCGAGAGGTGAAAGTGCGACGTTGTTTTCTCGTCGTTTTTGTAGTAGTTGTCTTTTCGGTTCGCAGTTTCGAGTTAACGCGCGGAGGGAGATGCCGTTGTGCGAGAAAGACATGTGTGCGAAAGTGAAGCAAGAAAGAAGCGCTTTAGAGTGGTTTTGGTATTATTTACGATTTTTTATCAATGATATTCCTATATACAACAAATTTATTATCACTCTCGCGTGAGTATCTCTCTCGCTGGTTTTTCAGTCTCCTCTCTCTCGACTACATACACTCGATTATTAGGGAAGAGTACTTGACGACGACGTCGAAAAGTTTACAAGTCTTGCGACCAGTCGACGCGGAGTTGGATGTCGTCGGTGTTGACGCCAGACTTGTTGTACGGGCATCGAACGGAATATCTGTCCTTGGACACGCGAAGTTCACCGTTCATGTCCGGATCGGCGGAGACGGACGCCTTGATGTCGTCCGTGGTGTACGTCAACACCGCCATGGAGTTGGCGGAGTTGCTCTTGGTGTTGTACACCGATTGCAACTTGACGTTGACGTCGCCGTTGTTGTAGTACGCTCTCACCTTGGCGTCGTTGGACAAGACGTCGTACGAAACATCCGCAGAGATGGAGTCGTTATCGATGACTTCCTTCAACGGCAACGCAAAAGCGACCGAGCAGACGTTCGAGTTGACCGCTTGGTTGTCTCTCAAGTGGTTCGTGTTGCCTCTTTGGACCAAGTTCAAGGTAACGTCGCCGAGCTTGTCGACGTTCGTCGTCACCGCAACTCTCGCCGCCTTCTTGTTCAACGGCAAGTCCGCGACAACCTTCATCGCTTGATCCAAGATGGTCACGTCTTTAGAGACGGAAACTTCCCAGTCGCTCGCGACGTTGGACGCTTGCGACGCCAAATCCGCCGGCGAGCAGTTGTTGTCGAAGTTCTTGTCCAAGTTGGCGCGCGGCATCCACCCCGGGGTCAAGTTCAAAGAAACTCGACCGGAACCGTTGCAGATGTCTTGGGAGACGTTGATGTTTAATTCCTCCTCGGCGATCGCGCCGTTACCTCTGAGGACAACCTGTTGTTGTTATGAGTCATAGATAATATTTTTTGTGTGAGAGAAAGAGGAGGTAAAGGGGTCAGTTCTTTTTTTCTTTTTTTTGAAAAAACGTGTCCAAACGTGCCTCCAAATGCTGACGAGGATTGCATTCTCGAAAAACAAAAAAACGACGCTTGCGAACGATCCCGTCTTTTCCGCGCGCGTATTGCGTCGCGCGAAATCGTATTCCGAGTAAATCCATGCGAAACGTGCGAAAAACACTTCGAGGCATGCGTTTCGATCGGTTTTGAACGCGTTTCGAAAGATATAACGTCGTCGAGTGCGGGTTAAGATTTCTCTTTTTTTTGAATCGATCGATTTTGATGCAATCATCGCCGACACACGCAGCAATAATTATACCCATTTTTTCCAAGAACAAAATTCGCGCGTCGCGTTCCAGTCAGTGTCACGATGCGAAGCGAAAAGAAAACGAAAAGAAAAACGCACTCTGCCAGTAGCTTGCATAGATTGGGACATGATTTAAAGCGTTTTTTTGTTGTGTGTGTGTGTGTAAAGCGTGAAGCTTAAGTGTGTTTGAAAAGTGAGGGAATTCAATTCCCTTCGTTTGGTCTCCTTTCTTTTTTTTCCACGTGGATTCGTTCGCTTTTTTTGGGTGTTGTTTTTGCTTTTTTTCACTCGTTTTCGTAAATCAAGTTGTTTTTTGTTTTTTTCTCTTCTCTCTGTCTCGCTCTTTTCTTTGCGTCTGCCCCTCACTCTAAGACTCAAGAAATTACACTTCTGTCACCATGGTACGTTCCGTCTCTCTCTTTTCGCACATTCTCTCTCTCTCTTTTCTCGAGAAGAAGAGGAAAAGGAATACGAGTCGCGCTCGAAAGTGCCCTCTTTAAGGCCGGTCGTTTTTCGCGCGCGCGAGATGCGCGTCGTTTTTTTTTAACGCGTTGCGGTTTTTCTGCAAATTTTTGGGCGAAGAAAAGCCCTCTCTCCCACGAAGAACGAGTTTTAAGCGCAAACGTCGGAAATCGCGCGAGAGTAAACTCTCGCGCGACCTCGATTCTCTCGAAACTTCGCTGACTTTACCGTTTCTCTCATTTCAATCGCGCATTTCTCGTGCAGTCGAACCCGATGAAAGATATCCGCATCCACAAGCTCATCCTGAACATCTCCGTCGGGGAATCAGGCGATCGTCTCACCAAAGCGGCGAAAGTGCTCGAGCAACTCACCGGTCAGCAACCGGTCTTCTCCAAAGCAAGATACACCGTCCGCACGTTCGGTATTCGTCGTAACGAAAAAATCGCCTGCCACGTGACCGTCGGCAACAGAGACAAAGCTTTGCAAATCTTGGAGTCTGGATTGAAGGTGAAGGAGTTTGAACTCTTGAAGAAAAACTTTAGCTCGACCGGGAACTTTGGTTTCGGCATTCAAGAGCACATCGATTTAGGCATTAAATACGACCCGTCCACTGGGATTTACGGCATGGACTTCTTCGTCGTTTTAGAACGACCCGGGTTTCGCGTCAGCCGACGCAGAAAGTGCCAAAAGAAAGTTGGCAAGTCGCACAAGTTGACGAAAACAGACGCGATGAAGTGGTTTCAGCAGAAATTCGAAGGCATCATCTTGGCCAGAGCGTATTAAGAAGAATACGCATATCCGAATTTTTAGCCCGTATTATATCGCAGATAGTTTATGTAGCCCCAGTAAGAGAGAGAGAGAGAGAGAAAACGACGAGAGTGTGTACTTCTTTGCAATACATCATTTTGTTCTAATTCTAACGTAGCTTTTATCATCGCAAAGTACCTTTCGACGTGTCTCGACCACAAAAATACCATTTCGCGCTTCAAAAAAAACCGAAACGACACGCGCTTTTTGTTACCTGTGTTTCTTCTGTTGCTTCGCTTTATTACTATTAAAGATAGCGTTAAGATGACAGTTTCAGCGAAAGATGACGAACCGAACGAAGCTCTTCAGACGTTGGAAAAGTCTCTAACGCCAACGCCTTCCTCTCAAGGGAAGAAGAAGCAAAAGCGAGAATCGTCATCGGTCCCCGGGAAGGTGCCTCTCGTAAAAGATGATGATGCTGGTGGTGCTGGTGGTGGTGCCGATGGTGCGAAAAAGAAGAACAAAAACGAAGGCGGCGAAAACACGGAGGTGCAGTTCAAGCGCGACTTTTTCGAAAAGCAGTGGAGAAAAGACGCGAGGATTTACGAGTACGGCTCTGCCGCGAATCCAGACATGAAACCGATTCCAGTGTTGGTGCACCCGCCGGATTGGCACGAACGAGGCGAGACGCGCATTATTCCGTTCGATATCGACGATTTTTTGGAAATCGACAAGCAGTGCACGTCGCCGAATCTGATGGCGTCGTTTATTCGCATCTGCGAAGGGGAGAATTTGGAGACGACGGCGAACGCGACGAGTCAAGCGTTTTATGTCATTCGCGGGAGCGGGTGCACGACGAGCGAACACGGGACGATAAACTGGGACACGGGAGATTTGTTCGTCGTGCCGGTGTGCGAGCAGGAGATGTTGCACGAATGCGTGAAGGCGGAGAAAGGTGGTGCGGCGTTATATTGGGTACACGACGAACCGCTGATGGATTATTTGGGGGTCACGCCGAATAAGAGGGCGAATAAGTTCAAGCCGACGTTGTATAAGAGAGACGACATGTTGGCGCAAGTGGAGGAGATTTCGCACTCTACGACGAAATCGAACAACCGACTCGGGGTTTTGCTTGGGAACGCGAAATGCGAGCAGACGAAGACGTTGACGCACGTGTTGTGGTCGCTTTTGAACTCGATTCCTGCGAGAAATGTGCAAAGACCGCACAGACACAACTCGGTCGCTTTGGATTTAGCCGTCGCGGCGAAACCGGGCGTGTACACGTTGATGGGTAAAGAAATTGACGACAAAGGGGATATTATCGACCCAATTCGGTGCGATTGGATTCCAGGTGGTGTTTTTATCACCCCACCGGGATGGTGGCATTCTCACCACAACGAAAGCGACGAAGTCGCGTGGGTTTTGCCTATGCAAGATGCCGGGTTGTACACGCACCAAAGAACGTTGGACATTCGATTCGTGGACGACGAGTTGGAGTTGCATAAACAAGGGAAGATTCGCGGGTCGGCGTTTGCGGTGACGAACAAGCAGTACATTAATATGGTAGAGATGGGCGCGAAAGTGCCGATTCCAAGAGGGAAGGATAGTACGATGAAGAGAAGCTTTTCGAAAGAACACATGACGGATTCCGACGGCGAACACTAAAACGAGTTTGCTCCTGTATCACAAGAACTTATTAATAATCTTCATATAAAAATTCACTATGTATTCATCGTCATAACAACGCGCGCGTTAATTCTATAAAGCTTTTCTACAAACTATATTATTACGTCTAATTATCTAATACATCTCTTCTAGCCTTCGTTGACGCTGAGAATAAAACAAAAGGACATCATCGCCGCGCAACATAACAAGAGCGCACGTTCGCTCGCTCTACCCGCCGCCGTCAATAACATTACAACTAAGACGTTCAAAGGAACTCTGAACACGCTCGTCACCGATGCTCTCAAATTGTTTGGAACTAATTCACCGCGTAAAACCGCCATGGCGGGCCAATACACGCCTAAACCAAACTCAAACGCGCAAAACGCAAACAAGGCGACGAAATAACTCTCTTTAAAAACCACCGTCCAGAAGAAAGATATCGCAGCCGCGAGGAAAACGTATCGCAAACTTTTCCTAGTCTGCGCGATGCTCGTATTATTACTATTATCACCACTACCACTGACGTAGGGGCGTTTCCTTTGCACGGAAGATAGGATAGAATACGTCATCGATCCGAGCATTTTGCACGTCATGAAGAGCGAAAAGACGACGCCGTGGGGGACAAACCCGGAGACCGTTTGATCGGCATCTTTTCTCTTTTCCAACGCCGGCGTCCAAATGAAAACAAACACGTGCAACGCAGCCTCGTAGAGCGAATTCGTGGTACCGAGCGATAATAGTTCTGGACGCGTGGCGACGATTTTGAACGATTCGAGTATGCCGCCTCTCCTTTTTCTTCTTGTTTTTCGTAAAGTTCTTCCTCGTGGAGGCATCTTTGTGGCATCCTCTTCGTCCTCTCTGTCTTGATCTTCTTCCTCTCCATCTTCCTCGAACGACGCGTTTTCGTCGCCTTCATCGTTCTCCTCGTCTTCTCGATTCACTTTCGTTTTGTTATTCACCCAGAGCGAAGCGCATAAACAACCGCACAAAAACAGCGCCCCGGCGGCGACATCAAACGCCGGGGCGAACTCGTTTGGTTCTTTCTCGGTGACAAACAGAGACGTTTTAATCCTTAACTCCGGTAACGGTCTTTCCACTCGCGCTTCATCGGCTGTCTGTAACCTCGGCAACGTCCTCGATTGACTCCCGGTGTAATATCCGTTCTTCCTGGAAAACGTATCCACGACGGCATTCCCGATAATCCCGGCCACTACCGCCGATAGCGCGTTAAAAAACGTCGCCGATGCGAATAACCTCGCTAAATTCCTCCTGTGAATCTTCTTCCGATCGCACTCCGCGATCGCCCAAGCCTCGAACGAACTAAACAACAAAGAATAACAAATCCCGCCTAAAACTCTCGCGAAATACAACGAAAACACGTCCGATCTTCGGCTGCTCACCACACACACGAACGCGTATGCGAAACCATACAAAACGCAATTTACTTTATGCCCGTACCTATCTCCTAACGAGGCTACAATCGTTCCCAGAAACGCAGAAGACGCGTACCCGAGCACAAAAATGAAACCAATCGATTGCATCGTAAACCCGTGTTCGCGATACAACGCGTATAAATACGCGCCTTGAATCCAATCTCCAAACGTCGCGAAAACGTACACGATGTTGTACCTCGTTCGTAAACGCGAGAACCGCTTTTCTTCAATCGTCGTCGCGAGGTCGTTACTCCCTCCTCCTCTGACTGGAGATAAAAACTCCTTCGTCGTCGAGGATTGGTGTTCCTCTCTTTTCCTCCCGCCGCTGCTACTCCTACTATTCATCAACACTCTCGAAAACACGTGCACGAACAAGCACGACCCGCCGGCGACCACTAACAGGCAGTGCTCCGGGAAATCTCGCGCTAACGTTTCAAACGTCGACGGGGTTTCTTTGAGCACGTATAGCATCGCGTCGTTCTCGTACGAAGAAGAAGAAGAAGATGGCACTTCTTTTCCTCTCCTGAAAGAAATTAATCTCGCTTTACAACAACACCAACACCAACACGTCGTTCGAGCGCACCACCACCACCACCACCCGACGACAAACGACTCCTACTCCTCTCTGAACGACATCTTTTTGTTCTCCTTCTCTTTGCTTCTTTAAGCAATCATAAAAAGCTTCGTTTCTCTGTGGGAAAAAGCCGAGATTTGAGGCAAAAATGGACAGACGGACACTTTGTTTGTTTGTCCCACTGAGAGAAAAACTACCTTTTTTTCACTTCTTTTTGTAAAAGGAGAAAAAAAAAACGAGAGAGATATTTTGGTTGCTTTTTTCCTCAAATCTTTTCCGCCGCATTTCAAAATAAAATATGTCCGAAACACTTATGAACGGCGATACCGCGTACATGCTCATCTGCATGGCACTCGTGAACCTCATGACCCCAGGCCTGGCGTTCTTTTACGGAGGCTTAGTTCGTTCCTCGAACGTGTTATCCATCATGGCGCAAAACTACGCGAGCATGGGATTGATGACCATAATTTGGACGGCGTGGGGGTATGTTTTTCTGCTCTCTTTTCTCCTTCTTTCTTGCGAGGATGACGACGCGTCGCTTCTTTCTCCTCGTGATTATGGCGTTGCGACGAACGACGCGAAAACGACTGTTGCTGACATTTTTCTTCTTCTTCTTCTTCTTCTTCTTCTTTATCGTCTTCGAAAAAACAGGTATTCGTTATGTTTCGGAGAATCCCAAGGCGATTTCATCGGCAACCCGAAATCGCACTATTTCCTAGAAAACACGAACAATAACTCCCCGCAACCTTCAATTCCAGGACTCGTGTTCTGCGGGTTTCAAGGGATGTTCGCGGTGATTGCCCCGGCGCTGATGACGGGCGCGTTTGCCGATCGCGTGAACTTTGGACCGTACATGGTCTTCATCGCGCTCTGGGCGCACTTGGTGTATTTTCCAGTCTGCCATTGGATTTGGGGCGGCGGATGGATGGCGAAACAAGGCGTTTGGGATTTCGCGGGTGGGATTGTCATCCACGTGACCGCGGGGTTTTCCGCGCTGGCGACGGTTGTCGCGTTGCCGTCGAGACACCACTTGGACGCGAGCGTTGAGAATAAGCCGCACAACATTCCGTTCGTCGCGCTCGGGACCGGTTTGCTCTGGTTCGGTTGGTTTGGCTTTAACGGCGGATCCGCACTTGGCGCGAACAACCAAGCCGCGTACGCCTCGATCAACTCGGAAATCTCCGCCTCGGCGGCGCTCTTCGGGTGGATGATGCTCGAATGGATTTTGGAAGGCAAGCCGACTTTAATCGGCGCGTGCGTCGGAGCCATCGCCGGTTTGGCTACGATTACCCCGGCGGCTGGTTTTGTCGACCCATGGTCTGCGTTATTGATTGGCTTCTTGTGCGTGCCATTTTGCTACGCTTGCATCGAGATCACGAAGAGGTACAAACTCGACGACGCTTTGGATGTCTGGGCCGTGCACGGCATGGGCGGTTTCTTGGGCACCGTCTGCGTCGGTATCTTTGCCACGGAGAAAGTATCCGGTAACGTCGACGCGAGTGGCAAGCAATTTCTCATCCAATTGTTGGCGGCAAGTGGCATTGCCGTGTATTCTTTCGTCATTGGCTACCTTTTGATTAAAGTCATCGATAAGTTTTCGAAAGTCGCCGTCGACGCCGACACGTACGCGAAAGGTTTGGATGTTTCCATCCACGGCCACGAGGCGTATTTCGACAGCTCCAACGATGGAAGCAAGAAGGTTGTTGGAGTGTAATCCTTGAATATAATATTTAAGGATTCTCTTTTATATTACTCTATAATAAAGAGCAAGAAGAAGAAAGAACCAACGATACTACGACGTGGTTCTCCTAATACTATGATAATAATAATAAGATAATAACAAGTTATAATACCGGCACGATAAAATATAATATTATGTGACCGACGACTTAATACCAAACCTATGGAAAATTCCAGGTTTACATACACGCAGATCAAGAATTAACGCGCGTGCCGAGAACGACAAAGTTTTAATATTTATTCAATAATAAGATCACAAAAAAATACGAGCCTTTATTTGCGCGCACGGTTTCGCCTTCCTCTTCTCTCGAGGATGAATCGGGTAGTTTTATTTCATATAACATATGGACTGGCGAGAAAAAGTGGAGGAACGAAATAAGATGAGAGTACAAGAACGAAAACCAGAGAGCGAGAAAAGTGAGTTGCAAACGGGTAAACAGCGCATTGGTGTCTTCTTAATCATTGTATCATCATAGTAACAACACGCATTCAACCAGAAAGCTTTTTTACATACATAAAACACTTTTCAAAAAATGAAAGCCGTTCCTCATTATGTTCATTATTATTATGTTCATTATTTCAATATCTTTGCGTTCTAATTGCACAGAAAAACGATGTGCAATTTAGTAGAAGCCGAAGCCCTTGGCCGCGTTGGTCAAGACGTTCGCGTGAACCGGGTCCGCGGTGTGCGCAGTCCAGTTGGCGATCGGACCTTCTTGGGTCGCCAAGGCTTGGAAGATGCAGCCCAA
>Ga0181557_1000426_pt1 | contig 53621 bp, 42 predicted proteins | sample 011ome_23_FD_148632 | JGI IMG/M metagenome (GOLD analysis project Ga0181557, IMG submission 148632) | Coastal salt marsh microbial communities from the Groves Creek Marsh, Skidaway Island, Georgia - 011506CT metaG (spades assembly) | ecosystem: Environmental > Aquatic > Marine > Intertidal zone...
TTTCAGTACCCGGGAACCTACGGCCACGTCCGCGACTTCAGCGACACGATCGCCGCACTGCACGACGCGGGGTCGATAGGGATCGTCATTGCAGACCCTTTGGCACTGACGCTGCTTAAAGAGCCTGGCGCTATGGGCGCCGACATCGCCGTGGGATCAACGCAACGCTTCGGCGTGCCCATGGGTTTCGGCGGCCCGTCAGCCGCTTACATGGCCTGCAAGGATGCATACAAACGTAACTTGCCGGGCCGCATTGTCGGCGTCTCTGTCGATGCTCAGGGCAACAAAGCTTTCCGTCTGGCGCTGCAAACCCGGGAGCAGCACATCAGACGAGAAAAAGCGACGTCAAATGTGTGCACTGCACAGGCGTTACTGGCCAATATGGCCAGTTTTTACGCCGTATTTCATGGCCCAGAGGGCCTTAAAGCCATCGCGCAACGCGTGCACCACAAAACCGTTTGTCTGGCAGAAGGGCTGAAAGAACGGGGGTTTAGCGTAGAGCCAGACGCCTTCTTTGACACCATCACCGTCGATGTGGGACCGCTGCAGGGCGCGATTATAGAGGCGGCGCAACGGGAACGGATTAACTTATGTGTGATTGGCGACACGCGAATCGGGATCTCTCTGGATGAGAGCACGCTCCTCCATGTGATGGAGCGGTTATGGAGGGCATTTGGCATTAAGGACAAACGCGCAGTACCGCAACCGGTCTACGCGATTCCCGAACCGTTGCTACGCCGCTCAGATTATCTGACCCATCCGATTTTTCATCTGAATCGCGCCGAGACCGAAATGATGCGCTATATGCGGCGCCTTGCAGATCGCGATCTCGCGCTCGATCGCGCCATGATTCCCCTTGGTTCATGCACCATGAAACTCAATGCAGCCGCGGAGATGATGGCCATCACCTGGCGCGAATTCGCTAACATCCATCCGTTTGCGCCCGCTGAGCAGACCCGAGGCTACATCGAGCTGACAGAGGATCTAAGCAACAAGCTGTGTGAGATAACGGGATACGATGCCATAAGCCTGCAACCCAATTCGGGTGCTCAAGGAGAGTACGCAGGCTTGCTCACGATCCGCGCTTTCCACGAAGCGAATGGCGAGGCGGGTCGCAACATTTGCTTGATACCGGTATCGGCCCACGGCACCAACCCCGCCTCCGCGCAAATGGCAGGCCTGGAAGTGGTGGTTGTCAAATCAGCGTCCAACGGTGACATTGACGTAGAAGATTTCCGCAGCAAAGCCAAGCTGGCCGGGGACCAGTTGGCCGCTTGCATGATTACCTATCCTTCAACTCACGGTGTCTTCGAGGAGACTGTGCGGGAAATCTGTCAGATCACCCATGACTTTGGCGGACAGGTCTATATCGATGGCGCCAACATGAATGCCATGGTGGGCCTGATTCGACCTGGTGACATTGGTGGTGATGTCACACACCTCAATTTACACAAGACCTTTTGCATTCCCCATGGCGGCGGCGGCCCGGGCGTGGGGCCTATCGGGGTCAAAGCCCACCTTGCCCCCTTCCTTCCCGGTCACCCCGAGGCCGGCGCGAAGGGCGGCGCTGTGAGTGCCGCGCCCCAGGGATCAGCCTCTATTCTTCCCATCTCGTGGGCTTATATCCTGATGATGGGGGGTGCGGGGCTCACGCAGGCCACCAAGGTTGCCATTCTCAATGCGAATTACATTGCCAAGCGACTCGAGGGCAGCTTTGAGATTCTTTTCAGAGGCAGCAACGAACGCGTGGCACATGAGTGCATTCTCGACACCCGAGCGTTCTCAGAGAGTGCGGGCGTGACCGTGGACGACATTGCGAAGCGACTGATCGACAATGGTTTCCACGCGCCGACGATGAGTTGGCCGGTTGCGGGGACACTGATGGTTGAACCCACAGAGAGTGAAACTAAAGCCGAACTCGATCGCTTTATCACCGCGATGCTCGCCATCCGCGAAGAGATAAGTGCCATCGAACGGGGCGACAGTGACGCGGAGAACAACCCACTGAAACATGCGCCCCACACCGTAAATGCACTCATCGGCGATTGGGACCGACCCTACAGCAGAGAACAGGGCTGCTTTCCCCCCGGCAGCTTCAGGGTCGATAAATACTGGCCCCCTGTAGGGCGTGTCGACAATGTTTACGGCGACCGACATCTTGTCTGCACCTGCCCACCGCTTGAGGATTACGTCGAAGGCTAGGTCAACCGCGGTGGCAAATTTGACGCAGGCGCGATAGCGCTCTGTGGATCGCGGAGCCCGACGCGACCCGGAGCCCATCGAGCGCACAATGCTAAGTTTCCAACTCTGGACGCTGCGCAAATAGCCGGAGCGAATCTGGATTGGCCAACGCATCCTGATTGGCCACGGTCTCACCGTGCACGATTTTTCTCACCGCCAGCTCAGCGACCTTGCCGCTGATGGTGCGAGGAATATCATCCACCTGAAGAATCTTCGCTGGCACGTGCCGAGGCGTCGTATGCCTGCGAATCTCAGAACGAATGACCTCGCGTAGTGTGTCGTCCAATACGCCCCCGTCGCGAAGCACAACAAACAGCACGACACGGACATCCTCCTGCCACACCTGCCCCACCACAACGCTGTCCAGCACCTCGGGCACGCGCTCTACCTGGCGGTAAATTTCTGCCGTGCCAATGCGCACCCCGCCCGGATTCAATACGGCATCGGAGCGCCCATGAATAATGTAGCCCCCTTCTGGCGTAATCTCACCGTAGTCGCCGTGGGCCCACACACCGGGCCAGCGGGAAAAATAGGCATCTAGAAACTTACTGTCGTCGGGGTCCTGCCAAAACCCCACCGGACAAGAAGGGAACGCCCGAGTGCAAACCAACTCGCCCTTTTCTCCCCTTACAGCGCTGCCCTCCTCGCTCCAAATGGCGGTGGCCATACCTAGACCCGGCGCCTGAATCTGACCGGCGTACACGGGAAGGGTCGGCACCCCCCCCACAAAGCAGGAAACGATATCCGTGCCGCCCGAGATGCTGGCCAGATGCAGGTCGGATTTAAAGGCCCGGTAAACCCACTCAAATCCCTCATGAGGCAAGGGAGAACCCGTTGATAGCATCGATTTCAGAGAGGACAAATCGTGATCGGTTCGCGGCACCACACCCGACTTCTCCAGCGCACCCAGATATTTAGCACCCACGCCGAACACCGTAATACGCTCTTCATCAATCGCATCGATCAGGCGGCGTCCGTCTCTGGCGAAGGGTGAGCCGTCATAAAGTATCAACGTTGCACCGCGAGCGAGTCCGCTCACCAACCAGTTCCACATCATCCAGCCGCAAGTCGTGAAATAGAAAAATCGGTCATCCCGGGTAATGTTGGCATGTAAAGCGTGCTCTTTGGCGTGCTGCAGTAACGTCCCGCCCACACCGTGAACAATGCATTTGGGCACGCCGGTCGTTCCAGAGGAATACAGAATAAAAAGTGGGTCGTTAAATTGGCGAGGTGCAAATTGCAGTGGGCGGCTGTCTTCGGTCATACACTCTGACCACAACCGCGCATGCTCGATCCGCGAAATATCCGGCGCCTGCGATAACTTCGGTACCACCACCACCGCCTCAATCGCGGGGATAGCATCGGCAATCTGTGACGCCCGGTCTAGGGAGTCACAGGCCTTACCGTTGTAGCGATACCCATCGGCGCTGAAAAGGATGCGGGGCGCTATTTGTCCAAAACGGTCAACTGCCCCCTGAATACCAAAATCAGGCGAGCAGGAAGACCAGACGCCGCCCAAACTGCTGGTCGCCAACATCGCGATCACCGTCTCGACACAGTTAGGCATAAAACCGGCGACGCGATCTCCCGGCTGAATTCCCCGCCCTTCCATCCAGTGCGCGAGCGCCGCTACTGCCTCTCGCAGTTGCCGGTATGTCAGACTGCGGCGCGCGTCGCCCTCGTCGATTTCGACCAGTGCCTCGACATCGTCATCAAACCGCAAGAGGTTCTCGGCATAGTTCAACTGCGCCTGAGGGAACCACTGGCAACCGGGTAGCCGCGCAGGGTCATCGCAGACCACCTCCCCTGCGACCCCCTCGATCTCGGTGAAGGACCAAACAGCCCGCCAAAATTCATCGGGATGCTCAATGGACCACCGATGCAGCGAAAAGTAATCGCCCTGTACATCTAAGCCTCCGGCTGCTCTGACGCTATCCATGAATCGGGTTAACTGGGCGGCTGCGATGCGTTCTGGTGATGGCGTCCAGAGAGGCGCAATAGCTGCATGCATTGTGTTACCTCACGAAAGCCCCACGGGCTACGGTTTGAATGTGGGGCAGTGCATGGAATGCCCGCTCCCCTTGATTGATGTTGCCTGCATTCATCCAGATTTTGTCCCAACGGTGATTCCGTGACTATAGCGCCCATCGCCGTCCTAACCCGGGTCTATTTCGGCAGGATTGCAGCTCCCCTCGGCATTGGATCCGCAGTACTTGATCCACGATGTTTAGCAGGCATCGAGGTATCCGGGAAACCGCCGCGCAGGGTATCTTCGGGTCGCGCACAACTGCCCAACCAACACCGCGGGCTCGCCTGAGGACTGGCATTCACGGGTCAGCCTCAAATAAGGTGGCCTCACGCGATCGGTTTGGCATACTAGCCCCCCTCAACAATAAGGAGTACCGCCATGAAAAGTCGCGCCGCAGTTGCATTCGCCGCTGGCAAACCACTGGAGATAGCAGAAGTTGAGGTCGGCGGCCCCGCTGCCGGCGAGGTCATGGTGGAAATCAAGGCGACAGGGGTTTGTCACACCGATGCCTTTACCCTATCCGGGGACGACCCCGAGGGCGCCTTTCCCGCCATTCTGGGGCACGAGGGCGCGGGTGTCGTCGTTGAAGTGGGTGAAGGCGTAAAGGATCTCAAGGTCGGCGACCACGTGATTCCACTGTACACACCGGAATGCCGTACCTGTGATTTTTGTCTGCACCCCAAAACAAATCTGTGTCAGGCCATTCGAGAAACTCAGGGGCAGGGTTTAATGCCCGACCGCACCAGTCGCTTCTCTCTCGATGGCGAACCCATTCTGCACTACATGGGCTGTTCTACCTTTTCGAACTACACCGTGCTTCCGGAAATCGCCGTAGCCAAGGTGCGAGAGGACGCGCCCTTCGACAAGATCTGTTATATCGGCTGTGGCGTCACCACCGGGATCGGTGCGGTCGCCTTCACCATGAAGGTTGAGCCCGGCGCCACCGTCGCGGTATTTGGCCTTGGGGGAATCGGGCTCAATGTCATTCAGGGGGCCAAACTGGTGGGCGCGCGACGCATCATTGGGGTCGATTTAAACGCGGATAAGAAAGCGTTGGCGACCCAGTTTGGGATGACAGATTTCGTTAACCCCAGCGAAGTGGATAATGTGGTGGATCACTTGATTCAAATGACGGGCGGTGGCGTTGACTACAGCTTTGAATGCATAGGCAATGTGAATGTGATGCGCCAGGCGCTGGAATGCTGCCATAAAGGCTGGGGCCAGAGCTGCATCATCGGTGTGGCCGGTGCGGGGCAGGAGATTTCAACGCGACCATTTCAGTTGGTAACCGGCCGGTCCTGGCGCGGTACTGCCTTTGGTGGCGCTCGGGGCCGCACTGATGTACCCAAGATCGTTGACTGGTACATGGAAGGAAAAATTCATATTGACGAAATGATTACCCACACCATGCCACTCAGCGAAATAAATACCGCCTTCGACCTGATGCATGAAGGTAAAAGTATTCGCTCGGTGGTGACCTTCTGATGCCCACGGAGTGCATCGGCAATGTTCACTGCTTTGGCGGCGAACAAATACGCTTTAAGCACCGATCGGAATCGCTCAACTGCGACATGGTCTTTGCGGTGTACTTGCCGCCACAGGCCAACGAACACAAGGTGCCCGTTGTTTACTACCTATCCGGGCTAACCTGCACCGATGAAAACTTCGTCACCAAGGCTGGGGCGCAACGATACGCAGCAGAATATGGTGTGGCCGTGGTAGCGCCTGACACCAGCCCCCGCGGCGAAGGGGTCGTTGATGATCCCGATGGCAGCTACGACATGGGCCTCGGTGCCGGCTTTTACCTCAATGCCACCGAGGCACCGTGGTCAGCGCACTATCAAATGTACGATTATGTGGTCACAGAATTACCGCAGGTTGTGGCTGAGATCTGCCCGCAAATTGATACCAGCCGAGCAGCCATCACGGGTCATTCCATGGGCGGGCACGGCGCGCTGACGATTGGACTCAAAAATCCTGAGCGCTACGCGTCTTTTTCCGCGTTCTCTCCCATCGTCGCGCCTACCCAGTGTCCGTGGGGAAAAAAAGCTTTCAGCCTTTACCTGGGTGATGATGAGTCAGCTTGGCGTGGCTATGACAGCTGCCTGTTGTTGCAGGAAGCCACTCACCGTAGACCCATCCTCATTGACCAAGGGGAAGCGGATGACTTTCTCGAAGAGCAACTCAAAACCCCGCTGATTCTGGAGGCCGCCGCCGCGGCTCAGTATCCGATTGAGGTGCGCATGCAACACGGTTACGACCACAGCTACTATTTCATCGCGTCTTTTATCGGCGATCATCTGCGATTTCATGCCCAGCACCTCTAGGATTTTTCTTGCGCAGCTCCCGCGGTAATAACCTGCCGGAGGTGACGGGATGACGCCTATTGTGGCGGCGATAGAGGGCCACGGATTCTCATTTCCCGAGGTCATTACCAGCTATTTAGGCGGTGAATCCACCCCACATCTAGCAGATTCGGTCCTATTGCCCATTCATTTTTCCGGAACAGGTGAGCACTTCATCTCGCTGCAAGAAGATGACGTCGAGAACGTGGGCAGAGCAGTAAAGCTAGCCAGAGAGGGCTTTGTATCGGGGGCCTGGTCTAAACAATCCGTTGCCAAGCGGCAAAGCATTTTTCGGCGGGTTGCCGAGCTCATCAGGCAAAACGCCCAAGAACTCGCTCTGCTGGATTGCGTATGTGCAGGACTCCCGCTGGCGCATCTGGCATCGCGGCAAATCCCCAGAGCTGCCGAAAATTTTGACTTTTTTGCGGACTACATTGGCACGGTATCAGGTGAGAACTTTGATCAAATGGACGGTTATCAAACCGTAGTCACTCGACAACCGGCCGGAGTAGTAGCGCTATTTGTGCCCTGGAACGCGCCACTGGCGATGGCAAGCATGCACGTTGCGTCCGCACTGGCTTTCGGGAACACCTGTGTACTCAAACCGTCAGAGTACGCGCCCCTTTCGGCATTGCGCCTCGCCGCGTTATTAGAAGAGGCAGGATTACCGGCTGGTACCTGCAACGTCATAAATGGCAGGGGGTCAGTGACAGGGGCGGCGCTAGCGAGCCACGCCGACATCGACCGTATTGCACTCACAGGCCAAGGCCACACCGCTCGAAAAATTATGAGCAACGCCGCCGAGCATCTTACGCCAGTTCACTTTGAGCTCGGCGGCAAATCGGCGAACATCATTTTCGATGATGCCGACCGCGATCAGGCAATTGATGGCGCGTTAGTCAGTAGCTTCAGTAATGCTGGTCAGATCTGCGTCGCTGGGTCACGCATTTTGGTGCAGCGCAACATCGCTGAAAGCTTCATTAAATCATTCGTCGCGCGTACCAAAGCGCTTCGGGTGGGCAATCCGCTGGATCCTCACACTGAGGTGGGACCCATCGCCTTTGAAGCGCAAAAACAACGAGTACTTAACTGCATTGCAAGGGCAAAAGAGGAAGGCGCGCAATTACTGGTGGGTGAGAATCTTCGCCCTGACCTTGGCGATGGCTATTTTGTGGCGCCCACGCTATTTCAGGTGGAAAACAACCAGCTTGCTATCTGTCAGGAGGAGGTATTTGGCCCGGTAACAACCATTCAAGTATTCGACAACGACAACGAGGCTTTATCAATTGCCAATGACAGCCGCTTTGGCCTGGTCGGTTATTGTTGGACAAAGAGTCTGCAAAGAGCTCTGGCTTTTCAGCGAGGTGTCGAAGCGGGCACTCTCTGGATTAACACTCCCCTCGCTCGTGACCTACGAGCGCCCTTTGGGGGATTCAAAGAGTCCGGGGTCGGCAGAGACGGCCCTCGCAACGCCGCCGCTTTCTTTACCGAAGAAAAAAGCATCATTACCGCTTTGGGCCCACCCGCCATCAGAAGGATGGGTCAGGGTAGTCAGAGCTAATATCCTCCAAAGTCACATAAAACACGGACGCCGGTCGTGTCGGCTTTCGTTCAAGAAGCCGTAAAAAAGCAGCCTGGTCGTTCGCTCGGAAAACGGCACTACGCCACCTTCACACCGCTCTCGCCAGTCGTATCCCAAGCGTTGGGCCACTGGGCTTCCATTAGAGACAAGTGCTTGAACAGAGCTCTGATTCGGGCGGTTTTCCTGAGGTCCTTATGATGAAGCAGCCACGTATAGCCCCAATGCGCCGACGGTACACCGGGCAACAACGCGAGATTGGGGTACTGTCGCGCGAGAAAACATGGCAACGCTGCCACACCCAACTTATTGGCCACCGCTACTGTACGCGGTGTAATGCCGTCGATTAAATGCCGCGCCCTCAGACCCAAAGACTCGGCACTTGGCAGGTCACCCAAAGACAATGCGCGCCCAGAGGCCTTGATAACGGTCAGCTCAGAAAGCCCGCGGTGCGCATCTTGTAGCAACTCACGATGCACGTAGTAACCTATGGAGATGCGACCCAATTTGATACCGACAATATCCTTGGGCGGTCGCTTGTGCTTGGGTATGCCGCGCACTGCAATGTCCGCCTCTCTCCGCGCCAAATCTACGGGTTGATCGCTCACTGTGATATCCAGCTCGATCTTGGGAAAACGAACACCAAAAGCCGCGACCGACTCCGACAGATGGGTCACGGGCACCGCGGGAAGCGACAGCTTAATCAACCCCTTCAGCTCAGAATCCCTACCGGTTACTTGGCGCTGCGCCTCCAAAAGCATCTCTTCGACCTGAGAGGCGACCGGCAATAGTTGATCTGCCAATGCGGTCTGCCGAAAACCATCGGGGGTTCTGTCAAATAACTGTCCACCAATAGCTGCCTCGAGAGCCTCGAGGCGTCGCATCACCGTAGTATTGCTGACACTTAAAAGCTTAGCGGCCTTCCGTGTTGAGCCCGCGCGCGCTAGTGCCAGCAACACCTTCATATCGTCCCAGTTCATGTATCGAAATCGCCGAAAGTATAAAAACCCTTGCCATCGAGAGTTCGCTTCTGATCCGCGACGCTACGTCACCCAAGTCATGAAGCCAGTAATTCACCCTCTTTGTCTTTCAGAACAACGCGTTGCTCTGTGTCCGCTTGTTCGCTGCACTGTAGTACCACACTAGACTCTGCCTCGGGCGTGACCTTGAGCTTGAGTGTCAAAACGCCTCTATAGGATTTCGTGCCGAACATGCTGACCCGAGCCCCCTCGCCATAAAGGCTTTTTACCGCCTCTTTGCACAACGCATATTGCTGACCCGTATCAGAAGCAAATGACGCTCTGCTAGACATTAGTAGCGCCGCCATTAACAAAGCTGAAACCCAAATGTATCTGCCAAATAACTTCATGAGAAACCTCCGCATGGCTTTAAGACTGGTTAGACTGTTGTCATCATACGGGACCCAAAACCGAAACGATTGTAACAAAAATAACGTCATATTGATTCTTTTTTGCAACAGTCGGCAGTGCCGAAAAACCCCCGGCAGGAAGGAGCCCGCATCACGATTGTTGTCACACAGTTAATCAGCGAGGATGTCGCGAGGGTCGTAGAGAGCTGACATGCAGATACATCCAAAGACGTTCGCCCAACTCAGTGGCTTGTGCATTCTTGGGACACTTGTGCTTTCCTGCGGCGGCGGGGGCGCCGGTCCGAGTCCCTCGCCACCCACTGACAACGACAGCTCGACGCCGACGCCCGATCCAACACCTGACTTCAGCGATATCGACTCCGCTTTTCAGTCTTTCATTGACGAAAGCGCAGTATTCGAGGGCATTAGCTATGTCATCGTGGATGCTGAAGAGACCCTCCATAGCGCAACCTTTGGCGACCACACAGCTGATACCGTGGTCTTGTTGGCCTCCACCAGTAAGGTCCCTGCTGTGATGACCTTGCTTGCTTTGGAAGAGGATGGCGACTCAGCATTCGATATGGAGCAACCCATCGGTGAAGTGCTGCCTTTTGCAGGGGTCTATGGGAACCGGACACCCGCCCAACTGGTCAGTAATACCTCAGGCATTCCCGGACTCCGCCAGCTCGCCCTCTATGGGCCGCATTTATGCCAATTCAGTTTTAGTGAAACAGTCTCGTTCGAAGCATGTGGGGAGGTTCTACTCAGCGTGCCTTTACCGGATAGTCATGACGCAGGATCTATCTTTGATTATGGCGGCAGTCAGTGGCAACTGGCGGGGGTTACAGCCGCGATCTCGGCAAACGCCACTTGGAATCAACTTTTCGACCGATATCTGGGTGCACCTTGCCAATTAGAGGTCTTTACCTTCGGCAATATGTGGGAAGACTTGACGCAGTGGGACGGTAATCCGGCCAGTCTGCTGGGGCAATCGAACCCCAATATTGAGGGCGGCGGCATCACCAACCTTGCGGATTACGCAAAACTGCTACAGGTGCATTTGAACGGCGGCTTTTGCGGAGACACACAAGTGCTCACTGAAACCGCCGTCGATGAGATGCGTGCGAATCGCGGCGGCGGCGTTGAGGAAAACCCGACACCGTACGGGATGGGATGGTGGATCAGCACGGATAACCCCGGGGTTTACGACGATCCCGGCGCCTTCGGCTCAATCAGCTTTATCGACGTAGAGCGGAATTTCGCAGGCTATGTCGCTATCGATGACTACTCTCGCGTGGATGCTGACACGCCGGTCAGGCTGGTTCGTCAAGAAATTATTCCTCTCTTGCAAACCGCCTTTGACGCGGCCGCTGAATAGGCGGATATTTGGCCGGAAAACGGGGGCCATAATAAAGATAAGGACCTGACGACATGAATGCCCAAGCACAGCAAACAGCAGGCAGCGACGTGGCTCAAACCCCGCTGGCGGCAATCGATGTCAGCGATGCGACGCTCTATCAGCAGGATAGTTGGAGACCTTATTTTGCGCGCTTGCGCGCCGAAGATCCGGTGCATTGGACCGAAAATGACGTCTTCGGAGGATTCTGGTCGGTAACTCGCTTTGAGGACATCTCAGCGGTAGACGGCAATCACGAAGCTTTCTCGTCGGAACCTGCTATTACCATTGGCGACTACGGCGACGATCTGCCGGTAAGACAGTTCATCGCTATGGACCCACCGATTCATGACCTGCAGCGGGCCGCGGTACAAGGCGTAGTGGCGCCGCGCAACCTCTCGGATCTCGAGGGCCTCATTCGACAACGGGTAGCTGATATTCTGGACGGCCTACCGATCGGCGACACCTTCAACTGGGTGGACGAGGTCTCAATCAATCTCACCACACAGATGCTGGCAACCATCTTCGATTTTCCCTTTGAGGACCGCCACAAGCTCCCCTACTGGTCTGATATGGCGACATCACTGCCGGAAGCAACTGGCAGTGACGGGGATATTGATGAGCGCACAGCGGCGTTGCAGGAATGCCTAGCTTACTTTACGACGCTTTGGCACGAGCGAAAAAACAACTCGCCCGACACCATGGATTTGATCAGCCTCTTGGCGACCAATCCCAACACGCGAAACATGGTGGATGACCCCTTGGAGTATCTGGGCAACCTTGTTCTACTTATTGTGGGCGGTAACGACACAACGCGTAACTCGATCACTGGCGGTGTGTTGGCGCTGAATCAAAATCCAGCCGAATATGCCAAGCTCAAAGCTAATCCGGCTTTGATTCCCAGCATGGTCTCCGAAATCATCCGTTGGCAGACCCCGCTTATGCACATGCGCCGCATTGCGACTCGCGATATTGATCTGGGCGGCAAAACTATTCGCAAGGGGGATAAGGTTGTGATGTGGTATCTCTCAGGCAATTACGATGAGACGGCCATTGACCGACCCAATGAATTTATTATTGATCGCGCCAATCCGCGCTTCCACCTATCTTTCGGCTTCGGTATTCACCGCTGTATGGGTAACCGCCTGGGTGAAATGCAACTGCGAGTATTGTGGGAAGAAATCCTAAAGCGCTTCTCCAAGGTCGAGGTTGTTGGAGAGCCCGAGAGAGTACTTTCCAATTTTGTACGCGGCTACTCCGTTCTCCCGGTGCGGCTTCACGCACTGAACTAAATGAAATGGGGCGTCAATTGGCAAGCAAAGAGCACCTTGCCGAGCCCGCTCATCTGAACTTTGGCCCAGTTACCCGCAAAGCACTAGTGACGGCGACCAACGGCCATCAAGGTGTGCTGTAGAACATTTCGCACGGTCACAATAAATGAAAATCAAACGGCTCATCATCGCCGCTATGTTCACCCTTTTTCTGGGTGCCTGTGGCGGCGGATCCGGTTCTGCCGACGCAGTCAGTCAGGCGCCATCAGGGACCGTGGATACCTCGCCTCCGGTTATTACCTTGCTTGGCGAGTCCCCAATGACCATTGAGCAGGGGGAGGCATATGAAGAACCGGGAGCAACGGCGGAAGATGACGTCGATGGCGCAGTCGAGGTCGTTATTGAAGGGACCGTCAAAGATCTCCCTGGCGACTATGTAATCTCTTACAACGCATCGGACGCCGCCGGAAATCGCGCCACGGCAGAACGCCTCGTTACCGTCATACCGCGATCCGACGCCGGAGTGTTGGGCTTAAGTCCTCAAGCCATTCTCGAGCGTTTGAGCTTGAAGCAAAAACTGGCCCAGCTTATTCAGGCCGAAATTTCCAGCATTAGCCTCGATGACATCAGAGAGCTTGGCATCGGCAGTGTTCTCAATGGCGGCGGTTCATATCCGAGCGGCAATAGAGCTGCTTCGGTAGCCGATTGGCGGGCCTTTGCAGAGGCGCTTAGAGCAGCGTCGTTGGATACCTCGAGCGGATCAGCTGGCATACCGATAGTCTGGGGCACCGACGCGGTGCATGGGCACAATAATGTCCGCGGTGCGACGCTTTACCCTCACAACATAGGCCTCGGTGCAACGCGAGACCCTGACCTGATTAGAGCCATCGGTGAGGCAACTGCGACCAGCGTCGCCGCTACCGGCATCGACTGGATTTTTGGCCCGACCGTGGCCCAGGCAAAGGATTACAGATGGGGCAGAAGCTACGAAAGCTACAGCGATGACTCAGACCTGGTTGAGCGTTTCGCGTACCAGCTCGTTGAAGGCATTCAAAGTACCGGTGTGGCAGCGACGGCGAAGCATTTCATTGGCGACGGAGGAACCGCGCGAGGTATTGATCAGGGCAATGCCGATATATCTGACAGTGTTCTGCTGGCCGAGCACGGCTCAGGTTACGAGGGCGCCATCGCCGCAGATGTCTTCAGCATGATGGCCACCTTCAACAGCGTCCGGGGAGAGAAAGTGCATGGCAGCTACCCGTTGTTAACCGATATGCTCCGCGGCCAATTGGGTTTTGAAGGCATGGTTGTCAGTGACTGGAACGGTATTGCGCAAGTTCCCGGGTGCAACAACGCATCTTGCCCCCAAGCGATCAACGCTGGGATCGACATGAGCATGACGCCGTTCGATTGGCGATCATTACTCACAAATCTGACCCAGCAAGTAGAACAAGGCGATATCAGCCAAGCGCGGATTGATGAAGCCGTGCTCAGAGTGCTGACCTTCAAGCAACGTCTCGGGCTCCTTGATCCCGATTTTGTAGTGGGTAGAGGCGCAGCGCCCAGTGTTCTGGGCAGTGAGCCCTATCGTGAACTAGCGAGACGCGCGGTTCGGGGTTCTCTGGTGTTACTGAAGAATAACGAGGCGGCGCTTCCCATTTCACCATCCTCGAAGGTGGTCGTGGTGGGCGAAGCCGCCAACAGCATCCCCCATCAAGCAGGGGGTTGGTCGGTGACCTGGCAAGGCACAGGTACTTCCAACGCAGACTTTCCGGGGGCCACAACACTACTCGAGGCGATGCGAACAGCCATCGCGAATGGCGGAGGGGAAGTCCATTACTTCCCCGCTGGCGACATCGACGATGCCATTTCGCCCGATGCCATTGTGGTGGTGCTTGCAGAGGATCCCTATGCCGAGGGGGCCGGTGACCGCGCTGATCTCAACTGGCCCTCTGCTCACTCAATCGCGCTGCAAAGCGTTCAAGGGTGGCGGACAAACGGCGTGCCGGTAATAACACTTTTTCTAACAGGGAGGCCGATGTGGATTAACCCTGAAATCAACGACTCTGATGCGGTCGTTATAGCCTGGCTACCCGGCACAGAAGCACTAGGGATAACCGACGTATTGCTGCGCAACAGCGACGGCAATGTTGCCTTCGACTTTACGGGAGTACTGCCCTTCACCTGGCCCGGCGGCGCGGTCAATCCGAGGGATGCCGGCCTCGCCGTAGAAGCCACCCTTTTTCCCAGAGAATATGGTTTGACCTATCAAGACAGCGAGCTGATCGACGAGTTAGACGAGAATCCGAGAAACAACAAAGATGGGTTGGTTGGACCGGAGGACAAGAGCAGCGCTGAGCCCGGTAACGAACCAGTCGACACCCTATGGGTGTTTAGAAACGGACGGGTTGAAGAGTCATGGGATCGGGGTATCGGCGCTTTCGATGAAGCGATCGGCTGGGGCGTTTGCGAGAACGACGGCGGCGCCGGATGCCCCAGCATTGACTGGGGATTGGTCAGTGATTCAGACCACGGTCAAGTTCTGGAAATCACCTACCCGCCCAACGCTGCCCTCGCTGGGTTATTCATCGAAAGTCTAGACGGCATAGATACGTCTAACCTTGATCACGTGGTATTCGATATAAAGCACCTCAGCGGTGACAACCAATACGCGATCAAGCTGGATTGCTTCCACCCCTGCTCATCAGGGGACTACCTGTTGAATCGACTCGATGACGGCTGGCAATCGATCAGCGTTTCCCTTGATCAACTTGAGGCCCAAGGCTTGGTAAGGAACAACGTTAATACCGGGCTGGTGATCTGGCCCACCGCCCACAATAACCACCGTTTCAGACTAGATAATATTCGTTTTACGAGAGTGCCCTGACAGCCTGTGCTGTCGCCCTAGATCGACAGCAAAAAGGTCACCGGGCCATCGTTGACGAGGGCCACCTGCATATCGGCACCAAATTGACCGGTCTCGACCCGAATATTTTCTACTGCCAAGGCCTGCGCGAGATCAGCACACAGCTGCGAGGCTTGCTCAGGCGGCGCAGCCGTTGAAAAGCTGGGGCGGTTGCCGCTGTTGGTATCTGCAGCCAGCGTAAACTGAGAGACCAGTAGTATGGCACCGCCGGCCTGCTGCACATTGAGGTTCATCTTGCCTGCTTCATCTGAAAAAAGCCGGTAGCTCAACAGGCGTCTCGCCATGCGCAGCACCACTTCATCGGTGTCTCCGGGCTCCACCCCCACAAAAACCAAAAGGCCGCGCGGAATTTCTCCAATCACGCGTTGATCTACCGCAACCGATGCCTGTGCTACCCGCTGCAAGAGACACTTCATGATCAAAAATCCATCATCGCTAAGCCCGCGCGAACATCATATAACCGGGCGGCCTGCCGACAATCGATGTTGCGACGTGATGTAGTGTAGAAGGCCTCTGCAAGCGTCGGTCAGCATGTCAAAGACCTGCTCAAAACCTGAGTCGCCTCCGTAGTAGGGGTCGGGCACCTCTTCCCCCCACCCTGTCGCCCAGTCGAGCATGAGTGACAGTCGCTGTGCCTGATCTTTAGGGCACGACGCCTGAAGCAGACGTAAGTTATCGGCGTCCATCGCCAGTATGTAATCGAACTGGCCGAAGTCTTCGGCACTGACCTCGCGAGCGCGGAGGTCGTCCATGGCAATGCCACGCTGGTGAGCCGTTGCCATCGCTCTGGCATCAGGTAGGTTGCCAATGTGATAGGCGTGAGTGCCGGCGGAATCGATCTCGAATTGATCTGTCAGACCCGCTTCAAACACCTGTTGGCGAAAAACCGCATGGGCTGTTGGAGAGCGACAGATATTGCCCATACAGACAAACAAGACGCTGACTTTCATGGCGTCGCCGCTCACTCGAGGTCCAGCTCCTTGGACAGCGCCTTTTGCAAGGAGAAGATCCTCTCGTAAAGCGCCTCCGCGTCATAGGGCTCGGCAACACCCACGCCCCAAACCGGGCGCGGCCAGGCGGCATCCGTTTGAAACCGCGCGATGTGATGAATATGCAACTGCGATACCTGATTGCCCAGCGCGGCAATATTCAGTTTGTGTGCATTAAAAAGCACTTTTAACGACTTACCCACAATCATGGACTCTTGCATTAAGGTGCGCTGATCCTCATCGGTGAGTTCAAAAGGCTCGGTCACACCAGAGCGCTTCGGAACCAGTACCAACCAGGGAAAACGGCTGTCGTTCATCAACAGCATACGATTGAGCGCCGTTCGACCTATTAGCGCTGTATCGGCCTCCAATTGCGGATCAAGTTCAAACATCCGTTACCGCCGCTCGCAGATTATTCATGGGTTCTCATCTCCTCTCCCCAAGCGACTGCTCGGCGGTCTCGTCGGCGGACAGATAACCGCGGGCAATCCAACGGCTCGCCACTTTCGAGAATCGCGTTAACTGAGCAACCACAGCGGCATCCAATTCAGCGACAGCGGTCTCGCCCCGCTCAGTTTGTACGATATTGATCAGATCGCTTTCAAATCCCGACCCGGTCCATTCAAAACTGGGGTCACTCACAAAACGCGTGGGCACGTGGGTTGCAATCGCCGCATCAAACTCCCCTGCTGCCAATACAGAGTCGCGCGTTAAATTCAGCACAAACGGGGCGTATTCCAGCGATTCGGTATCACCATGATCAGCCACTGCCCGTAGCAGTGCCGCCGACCAATCCCCGGCGGAGAGTGCGGCGGTCAGGCGCTGATATTGATAGGATTCAATGACCCCGTGACGATTTGATACCAATTGCACCAGCTCCGTGGTTTTTCCCTGTACGACCGACCATAACGCCTCCAGCGTGCCGACACCCGGTAGGGGGACGGCATGATAGGGCTGGGTGAGATCACCCACATAGTGCAAGCCCCAACCCAGAAAACGCCACCCCCAGTAAGGGTGTCCGGTGCGAAATGCCAAATCGGCTAACTCCCCGTAAAGCGCAATACGCCAGAGGGGATATGTCCTCAGCAAATCAGGCTGTGCCAGACGCGTCAGCCAGTCGAGATGATAAAAACCCATGTGGAAAGGCGCCTGAGATCCGTAATCGAGGTTGGGATTACCGAAGGGCTGCACACCAAAGCCGTATTGCTGCCCGAAGGCGGTACCGTTGTCCTCAAATAACCCAATATCCATCCCCAAATCGGGCTCATCACTGGCGGTGGCCAACACTTCGGCAACGGATACAGGCGCCCCCTCCTCCACTGCCCAATAACGGGACGCCTGCTGAGCGTCTCCGGCTCCCAAAAAGCTCAGTGCAGACCAGGGCAAGGCGTCCCCCATGGGGGCGGGCCGCTCAGGAGAGGGCCCCACATACAGCGAATAGGAGAGCCGGGGATTCACGCGAATAGCCGAGAGAAAACGCGCTTGGATGGAGGCCGTGCTGTTTTGCCATAAAAGCGGCATGGGGGCCGGCGGATAGTGCTCGATATTAAGCACGGACCAGGCCTCGACCTCATCCAGCATCTGAGCAATGGCCGCCTGTTCTGCGAGCAAAAACTGCTCCAACGACTCCGCTGGCACGCTTCGGAAGGTGAGCTCAGGCTGCTCTCGCAATAAGGGCCAAACCAGGTTGGCATGATCGGACCATCCCCAGGCAGAGGTCGTGATCAGCATCAAACAGGCACTCAACCACCGATGTGAGCCCGCGCAAGTAGTGATTGATATTACAGCCAGCTTTTTCATAGCCGGAGGCTGACATGTTTATCGAGGGAGATTCAAGGACTTCAGCGTGCAGTAGTGGGCCAGTGCTTGGCTTCGCGCACTGCGCAAAGTGTCCGTCAGCTTGTCAGCGTTACCAAAAGCACGGCTCCTGCCGATGCATCAAACGTTGGTAATCCAAAGCGTTTGATAGGGCTCGAGGCGCCACTCCGACAGGCTTTCCTCAATCGGCTGATCCATAATTAACTCTCGCCAGCGTTGATTGACCAACAGATTAAGACTGCTGAGTGGGAGACGTTGCTCAATACAGGAGACGTTGTGGATACAAAACAGGCTCTGTCGCCGGTCCAGCGATTGACGCCAGAACCCAAAGAGCGCGTCTCCGAGGTGCAACGTAAATTGCGTTGCGTTGGGGTGGAATGCCGGCTGCTGCTTTCGCAACGTAATCAGGTTTTTCAGTGCCTGAAACACCTGATGATGTGACGAAGATGAGTCCTCGAGTGCGGACATAAGTCGCTGCAGGGGCCATTGATGACGGTTGATAGACCGATTCTGGCTGGTATGTTCAAGCCGCTCGATATCATTGCGCGTCCCCACCAAGGAGTGAATGTAAAATGCCGGCACCCCCTCCAGGCCTAGCATGATGGCATGCGCGCAAAGGAATCGCTGCAAACCCCACTCGTCAGGACCCTCAACCGTGCCCTGCAGTGCATCAAATAACGCAATGTTGATCTCGTATGGCTTGGCGGCTTCACCCGACGCTTCACGCCAGGATACTCGACCACCAAAACCTTCCATGGTCGACAACAGCAGATCAACTTCCTCCTGTGCCAGCAGACCCTCTACTGGCCGTAATCCAATACCGTCGTGAGAGGCAATGAAGTTAAAGTAAAAGGTACCGTCTTGAGCCGGCGGCATGCTCATCATCCAGGTAGAAAGGTGACGACTATTACCCGTGACCAAGGCATACACCAACAGAGGTGGCAGAGAAAAATTGTAGATGCCGTGAGCCTCGTTCGCGTTACCAAAGTAAGACAGATTCTCCCGGTTAGGTACATTGGTCTCTGTGATCACAATCGCATCGGGCTGTGCAGATTCGATCAACAGACGAAATAAACGGATCAACTCGTGGGTCTGCGGCAGATTGATACACGTCGTGCCACTTTGCTTCCACAGAAATGCCACCGCATCCATGCGGAATATCCTTACGCCCGCGTCTAGCAACGCTCTGATGATGCCCACAAACTCCACCACGACCGCAGGGTTCGCAAAGTTGAAATCGACTTGATCGGCGCTAAAGGTGCACCAGACAGATTGCTCACCCCGCGCCGTTAAAACTGGGGTCAGCAGTGGAGAAGTGCGTGGCCTCACAACCTGAGACGTATCAAACCCGTCGTCGGGGACAAAAAAATAATCGCTGCCCGGGTCGAGCCCCTGCCGGAAATTTTCAAACCAGGCGGACCGACTGGAGCAATGGTTGAGCACCAAATCAGCCATCAGACGGTAGTCGATACCCAATTGTGTAATGTCCGCCCAATTCCCAAGGGCTTCATTGACGCTGGAATAATCAAGCACTGAAAAACCGTCGTCCGACGTCCACGGGTGGAAGGGGAGCACATGCACCCACGAGATCGCAGCGCCCAACTCTCGCGTCAAAAATCCGTGGAGCGTCTTAAGCGGAGACTCGACCTCATCAATGATCGAGTCACCATAGGCAATGACCCCAATATCGGTTTCGCTCCAGAGGTTGCGATGCGGTTCTGGCGCCTGCTGATCAGTTCTTAACCGCGCTGCATCGAGCAATAGGCCAGTCCATTTTTTCAGGTCTAAATGACAGTCGCCATCGCCATAGATTGCCTCCAGATGCCGCTGCAATCGTTGCTCAATCGAATGGCTCATGCACTGGCTGATTTGGGCACGGGATAGCCAGGTGCAAACTCTGCATGATCAGCCTCGACTGCTTCGACCAGTTCGTCAAAGATGGTGGGGATAGCGCTAAACACCCGATTCCAGGTGGGAATAAAGGGCGCGTCGGTTGATCGCTCAAGAAACTGGTTGCCCGCCGCGAGTATGTTTTCGGCGAACAGCTCGATAGCCTCCTCCTCCCGATGAATATCAAAGGTAAGCCCATTCATGATGGCGTCGTTGCGGTAGGTCTCTATCAGATCCAGGGCCATGCGGTAATAAGTGGCCTTGAGGGTGCGAAACATCTCTGGACTGAATACAGTTCCCTGAATGGCCAGCTTACGATACAGCGAGCGGGCAATATCGAGAGACATGCGCGACAAGCCCGCAGTCTGATCAGACAGCGAAAGGTCCTGATGCTTGTGGTCATAATTATCTGCGATGTCTACCTGACAAATCTGTTTGTTGCTGTTGCTTCGGTACACCTCGGACACCACGCCAATTTCCAACCCCCAGTCTGTTGGGATGCGGAGATCGCCCAATAAGCGTTTTCGGAAAGCGAACTCCCCTGCCAGAATGTAGCGGTAGCTATCGAGGTAATCGAGATAAGGTGAGCCCCCCACTATGCGCTTCAATGCGCGAATCATGGGTGTTACCAGTAATCGGCATACCCGCCCGTTAATCTTGTTATCCGATACCCGGGGATAGTAGCCCTTACAAAATTCGTATCCGAAAATGGGATGCGCGACCGGATAAATTAGCCTCGCCAGCAAGCTACGATCATAAGTGAGGATGTCGCAGTCATGTAGCGCTATCGCTTCTGCACGGCCCGTGGCGAGTGCGTAGCCCATGCAGTACCAAACGTTGCGACCTTTGCCCAACTCCTTGGGCGCCAGACCCGCGGCCTGCAGACGCTCATCAATGGCCTTCAAGCGCGGCCCGTCGTTCCACAGCACTCGATGGTGCTGAGGCAGCGATGAAAAAAACGCCAACGCGTGCTGGTACTCCGATTGGGACGCACGATCGAGACCAATGACAATCTGCGAGAGGTAGGGCACTGACTGTAGCTCGCTGATGATTGCAGGCAGCGCGGGCGTTTGTAGTTCGGAGTATAGCGAGGGCAGTATCAGCCCGAGCGCCCGGCGCTCGCTGAAAGACATCAGATCTTTCTCAAGGTCCTCGGTGGATCGCTCGCCCAGATTATGCAGCGTTGTTATCGTGCCGTTTTGGTAAAAATCGGCCACTCGCTCTCTCCTCTTCTACACGGTCCAACAAAATCTCGATACCCTCCGACCAGCCAGCGGGGCCGAACTCATCGCTGATCACCAGCCCGCCTGCTCGCTTGAGTATGGGGGGGTCACCCACGGGGGATCTCACAAGCAACGCCAGATCCGTCACCTGCAACATTTCAACGTCGTTCTCTGCATCACCTGCCGAAATACTGAGCGCCGCCTCGAAACCGGGCCGCTCCGCGCAAATTTTTCGATGCAACCAACTCACCGCTTCAGCTTTGCCGCCGGAGGAGAGCACATGAACGAAACGTCCTCCCTGCACACATCGCAGATCCAGCGCCTTTACCTGGTCAGCAAACGCAATGCGATCAGCCGGCGTCCCCAGCCAAACGAGGGTCTCGCAAAAGTGCCTCTCTTTGGCAAGACGGGCACTAGCGGCATCGAGACCGGTAATCGACATCACCTGTTTGTCTGATAAATCGCAGAGCGATTGGTAACGATTGCCCCACTCGATACTGAGTATTGCCAGCTGCCGGCGAATCACGGCTCGGGGAATACCAAACCCATGACACCACATCTCACTCTCGCTGACAGCGGCCTCAGTGCGCGTTAAACCCCAACGGTCGGGCACCCAGATTGCTGCGCCGTTCTCCACAATCATCGGGCCGTCCAACCCCAATTGCGCGGCGATCACCCGGGTCTCTGCCGCGGTTTTACTTGTGCAGGGAATCACGGGGACACCCAGTCCCCTGAGTGTTGCCAAGGTGGCGCGTGCAGCCTCAGCAGAATAGGTGTAGTGATCAAGCAGGGTTCCATCGAGATCGGTGTAAATGACGGCAGCGCTCATGGGGACACCGCCGTCAGATCCATCCGCACCACCGTGCGATCATGTGCCAACTGCCAGGTGGCATTGGCGCGCTGGGGCAAAGTCGCCAGAGCATGCTCAGTCAGTCGCTGGTAGTGCAGTACAAAAGCAGCCACCTCCTCGCGGGACATGGCACTTCCCGTGGTCGTGTGAGCACCCTCCCTGATGGCATCCGCCATACGTCGCTCCTGCTCCCAGCGCCAGTCGAAGACGGCACCGAAACTGGGGGCCTTTAGGAACAAAAGCGCATCGAGCTGAGCAAACAACGCTGCATAATTGCTCTGCAATTGTCTGTTGACCTCTTGACGCCAGTGCCCGTCCGAATCGCGCACTGCCTCGGTTTCGTTCAGAGGGTCGGCCAGTGCGGTCGCCTCCTGAGGCGGAACACCAATGCACCACCCTTCCACGAAGATCAGCCTCACGGGTGCACAAACTTGGCGCCACTGCACCGGTTTGGTGCGCTCGTCCCGGGCTTTGTCGAATCCCGGTAACGCCACGGCCCCCCCATGCGCTGCCAGCGCCTCGAGCGTTGACTGCAGTAGCGCAAGGTCGTGGGTACCAGGGACTCCGCGTGTTGCAAACAACGGGTGAAGGGAGCGAGCGAGTCGCTGACGCGCCCTTTGCGTGAGATAAAAATCATCAAGCGAAAGCGACGTTGCAGGCGTGCCAAAGACCGCGGCCGCGATGCGCGCCATTGCTTTGGCGAGGGTACTTTTACCCGAGCCCTGACAACCGCTAACGCCCACCAGTAGTGGCTTTTCGGCCGCTGCTGCTCTAGTGACGAGGTGGCGCGTTATGCCCGCGTACCAGCCAACAAAACTCTGCCCAAAGGTCTCGGGCAGCCGCTCCTGATACATAAACTCGCCAAGCACCTCAAGCAGGCTGGCTGTTATTGTCTGATCATCAGGCATGGGCACGTTGCTCTTGCCCCGCAGTAAATCGCTGTACCGTTGTATGTCTCAACACCGGAATCCCCCACTATCTCTTGTTATATTGCCCATTTCGCCCTGCAACAGCGCGGGTAAAGCGCGCGTGCCGCGGTTCAGGCGATGTCCTTTAACCCCAATGCAAATACCGTGCCCGTTTTGTCCGGACATCTCGGGTGGGCGATTTTCGCTACACTCCAAACCGCCGCAACGTATCAGTGAAGCAAACGCGTGACATCGCAACCACTTTCAGTCTTCATGGGAAGCGCCGCTAAAGCTGCTATCGCCAAACACGGCTGGCAGCACGCGCCTTTCAACACTTTACTGGGTGCATCGGGCGGGCCTAAGTGGTTGATCCTCTCTGAACTGGATCAGGTACTGGCCTCCGATCTACTGCCTCACACCTCTCATCCCCTGACCTTGCTGGGGTCTTCGATCGGTACTTGGCGACACGCCTGCCTTTCTCAGCCGGACCCCGTAGGCGCGATTAAACGACTCCAACACACGTACCTGCGACAGGAATACAGTCGCCACAAACCGACGCCCCAAGAGGTCAGCCAGGTTGCAGAACAAATGCTGAGGGAAACATTGGGTCTCGGAGGCGTGGCGCACCTCATCCATCACCCCAAGTTGCACAACGCCATTGTCACGGCGCGCGCTAAGGGCATAGCGCGGGGTCAACGCGGGGCGTCTTTGATCGCCGGGATGGCTGCCGCAACCCTGGCCAACGCCTGGTCCCGAAACGGGCTAGAACGTTTTTTTCAACGCGTGATCTTCTGTCATCCCGCGCTTACCGCAACTCCTTTTAGCGCGGGCTTCGATACCCAGTTGGTCCAACTCGCCGAGGAGAATCTCATTCCCGCGCTCAAGGCGAGCGGCGCCATTCCACTGCTGATGCAATGTGAACCCACCATCGCGGGCGCGAGTGAGGGTCCTTTCTGGGATGGGGGCATTATCGATTATCACTTTACCCTCGACCCCGCCCCGAGCGACGGCTTGGTGCTTTACCCTCACTTTTGCGCGCAACTCACTCCGGGGTGGTTTGATAAAAAGCTGAGGGCTCGGACTGGCTCACCCCGCCTCAGCAATCTGGTATTGATCTGCCCCAGCGATGACTTCCTCGCAAGCTTGCCTTACGGAAAAATTCCGGACCGCGGTGATTTCGGCTCCATGCCTCCCGAGCAGCGCGTCGCCTATTGGGAAATCTGTATCCGCGAGAGCCAACGGTTGGCGGAGGCATTTCATGAACTCATCACCGGTGACGATCCGCTACGGGGTGCGATATTACTATAGACAAGCCTAGGTTTTTGATAAGTCAAACACGTGGCCTGCTATAGCTAAACTGCTTGTCAGTCCCGGTGAATCGATACCCAGAAGAGAAATAATAGGGTACCGATCGTCGAACAGATTACGCAGGAAAACAAAATCCTGTACCACCGACCCGTCTTCGATGAGTTTGGGTCGAATGCCGGCATAATCCGGTTTCAGCTTATTCGCATCACAGTCCGGCCAGTAGGCTGATATAGCTGTGACAAATTCAGCCAAGTCATTCTCGTTGAGAGAAAAATCCCGACCAGTGGTGCGCCGCGCATCAGGCCCGAACCTAGCAGTGCCCGACAAATCTAACGTGAGATGTATTCCCAATCCTTCTTCGTGGGGCAAAGGGTATATGAGTCGCTTGAACGGAACCTTAGCGCCGTAAGAAAAGTAACTGCCCTTCAAAAAATAGTTCTCATAGCCATGAGCTACTTCCTCTGGTACTAGACCCAGGGCGTCGAGACCTGCGGCGTTAATCGCCAAGTCTGCCTCAACACGAGTACCGTCGCGGAGCAACGCTTGCGCCTTACCGCCCTCTACCCGAAGGGATAACGTCTCCGCACGACATTGCACTACTCCACCGGCACGCTCTAAATCAGCTACCAAACATTGAATCAAGTCGTGCACAGCAATGATGCCTGTGCTTGGACTTTCGAGCGCCGCAGTGCAGCGTAATTCAGGCTCACGACTGCGAATTTGACGGTGCGACAAGAGTCTTGCCGGGACATTATTGTTCACAGCTCGGTCTTGAATGCCTTGCAGTCTAGATTCTTGCCCAGCGCTCGACACAATCCATTTTCCCGTCTGCTCAAAGGGCACTCGATTGTCCTGGCAGTATCGGTACAGCAACAATTTGCCTTCTATGCACAGCCGTTCTTTGAGCGAACCTTCAGGATAGTAGAGGCCCGCGTGGATCACTCCACTGTTGCGAGAGCTCGTTCCGGCGCCAACAATTGCTTCCCGCTCCAGCAAAATCACTTGTGCCCCTTTAAGCGCAAAGTGTCGTGCCACAGCCACTCCGACTACTCCTCCACCAACCACCAGAAGCTCGGTATTCACAGTAGTATCTGACAATTGCTTTCCCCTTTTGAATGCGTTTGGATTAAGCGGTCGCCACCCAGATAGCTAAAGGTAATGTCGTGGTGTTAGGGCGTACAAGAATTGCAGCCAGATACGGCATCCATGCAAATAATAATAGTGCCGGAGCAACGCGACAGCTTATGCGGGGTAAAGGCACCATCGCAGCACCAAAGAATAATATGGAGCTCGACCGCGCACCGCTGACGATTATCGAATGCTGGCGCTTGTGAGGAGTATTTACTAGCCTCAGATGTCGCCTTTACTAATCAAGTAGCGCGTATCAACGAGCCAATGGCATCGCTCAACTCATGATGGCATCGCTCCTGTAAAAAATGACCACCCCGCTCAAAGACCTGATGATTGAGACCCCGGGTGCCGGGAACTCGACCGATGAAGCTTTTCTCAAGACCGCGCGTTACGGGATCGTCCGCGGTAAAAAGGCAGAGAAACGGCTTGTCGAAGCCTTCAAAAAACGCCCAGGCCCTGGCCTGCGTTTCCAATGACGGATCGGTAGGCAATGTGGGCACCTGACTCGGCATGGCGCGCGGCCCCATCTTGTACTCTGGCGCAGGAAATGGTGCCTCATAGGCGCGCCCCAGCGGCGTCAGCGGGTGGAGTGAGTTACCGAAGTAGTGATGTAGCAATAAGCGCGGAGCAACACGCCAGGTCGGCGCCGGTGTAATCATCATTTCCATCAGAAACCCCGCCGGCAGATCCACCGTTTCCCAACAGAATTTTTGCCAGTGGGCGAAGCCCATCGGGAACGCATCCGGATCCTCGGAACCCAGTCTGGGTAGGCGCGACAGCACCCGCGACATCGCGGGCAAGCTCAAGCGCTGTCCGTCAGACCTGAACTGCGCGACTTTAGCGACGAGATCAGGATTGGGTAACGCATTGATGGGCAAGCCGGTGTTACCAATCACCACACGCGCGAACCGCTCAGAGTGATCGACAACCATCCTGAGCCCGATCAATCCACCCCAGTCCTGGCCGAAAAAAGTGACGTCACTGAAATCATTGGCCACCAGCCAGGCACCCATCCACTCGACTTGCCGCTGATAACTGTAGTCCTCTCGGGCGGCAGGCTTGTCCGATTTGCCGTAACCGGGCAGATCGGGGGCAATCACGCGCAAGCCCTGCTGCACCAACAGCGGCACCATCTTGCGATAGAGATAGCTCCAGCTGGGCTGACCATGAAGTAGCAACACAATGGGCGCGTGACGATCACCCTCATCGATATGATGAATCCGCAATGTCGGGCCTTGGTCTGCGACAATCTCGGTGTAATGCGGCTCAAAGGGATAATCGGGGAGCGTTTCGAAATAATGATCGGGCGTGCGTAGTACCTGCATAGGCTTTTATGCCTCTCTGATTGTGGTGCACCAAAATATATTGGCAGTTTTTATGCCATAATAAGCAAAGGCAGTCAAAGGCTACTTTATTTACGCTAACAGTTAATTCCTGCTGGGAGATCATGATGGAAGTTCACAACGCAGTTTCACCCACCGAGGCTCAAATAAAGGAATTTTTTGAGCCAGACGCCAAATCGCCGATCTATATGGTTAACCTTCTGAAGTTTCACGGACACGCCGCCTATGAGGATGGCCGGGAGAGCGCGCTTACGGGTCGCGAGGCCTATGCGCTCTATGGCGAGGCGGTCGCCCAGCTCATTAAACAGGTGGGCGGAGAGGTCGGTTTCTCGGGCGAGGTTTCGCGTCTGATGCTGGGAGAAGTTGAATCACTCTGGGATGAGGTGGCTATTGCCATGTACCCTTCTCGAGCAGCCATGATGGAGATGATTCAGCTCCCGGCATACGCAGAGATCGCTGTTCATCGCACGGCCGGACTCGCCGGACAGCTCAATATCGAGACGGTCGACGGCACAGGCGCCTGGCTCTCAAACAGCATTAGCTAGCGGTTCTGTCAGAACTATCGACCGGCAAGACAGCACGATCAGCAAGTATCGTAAAATCCGGGTACCGACGAGCATACAGGCGCTGACCGTTATGACATGGCTAAAGAGAGGGTTACTAGGCTTTGCTGGGCTCATCGCAATTGCGCTGGTGTCCGCTTCCCTGTGGTTCTGGTTCACCCCCGTGGGCGTGAACAACTACATCAATAAGGTCACCTTCAAGCTCGCCATAGACTCACCCGAACTGCTCACCTATCTGGGCATTGTTGATAACACGCCTCTCGACTTTCACAGCGGCAAGCTCGCCGACTACACCAAAGAGGAAGAGGAAGAAAATATTGCAGAGCTCCGCGAGGCGCGGGATGGACTGGACGACTACGGCCCTGAGGGTCTAGAGGGCCAAGAGCTGCTGACCTGGAAAATCGCCGCCTGGTTTTTCGATGATCTACTCAGGCAGGCGGAGCTGCGTCATAGCGGCTACCGCGTCAACCAAATTTCAGGTGTCACCGTCAATCTGCCCCAGTTTTTGACTGACACCCATGTGATCAAAAATGAAAAAAGCGTTGTGCGCTACCTGTCCCGGCTCTCAGAGTTTGGAAGAGTCCTGCGCGAAACTCACGCCCGGGTCATTGACGATCGAGAGAACGGCGTTATCCCCCCCGACTTCGTGATCGAAAAAGCGCTGGCAGGGATGCGCAAATTTATCAAAGGTGGCGCTGGCGAGAGCCCGCTCGTGACAACGCTGGGCCGCAAGCTCGAGACACTCGATGACGTGGATGACACTCAAACCCGCGCGTTCATCGGCGATGCTACTGATCGCGTCGAGTCTGAGGTGATTCCGGGTTATGAATCGATGATCGCGCTGTTCGAATCCATGCTACCTGAGGCCAGTCACGAGGCCGGTATCTGGCGTCTTCCCGAGGGAGAGGCCATTTACGCAGCGAATCTGCGCTCCAATACCACGACCCAGTACTCCGCAGATGACATTCACCGCATTGGTCTCTCAGAGGTGGATCGCATCGAAGGGGAAATGCTGGATATTCTGGATAATCAGGGCGTCGTTGCAGGCGATCTCGCCAGCCGCATGCGGGTGCTCATGGACGACCCACAGTATCACTTTGCCAATACCGACGAAGGCCGCGCGGAAATGATTCAATACCTCGAGGCCTTTGACCAAGAGGTCATGCAAATCGCGACCGATTACTTCATTACCATTCCGCCACAGCCGCTCGACATCGTCCGCGTCCCCGAGTATTCGGAAGACTCATCCCCAGGGGGGTACTACAACGGGCCGGCGCTGGACGGCTCCCGCCCGGGGCGGTTCTACATTAACCAAAAGGACACCGCGGACAACCCGCGCTGGACCCTGCCTACCCTGATGATTCACGAGGGTTCGCCGGGCCATCATTTTCAGATTTCCACCTCGCAGTTAATAGAAGGCGTGCCGTTACTAAGAAGGCTCTCCCCTTTCAACGCCTTCTCCGAGGGCTGGGCGCTTTACTCAGAACGGATTGCCAAAACTGACATGGGCCTCTACGACGATGATCCATTGGGTGACCTGGGTCGACTGCAAGCTGAGATGTTCCGCGCGGTCAGATTAGTCGTTGATACCGGAATGCACGCAAAACGATGGAGCCGGGAACAGGCCATCGAGTACATGGTTGCCAAAACCGGCATGACCGACGAAGAGGTCACGCGAGAAATTGAGCGCTATGTGGTGTGGCCAGGACAGGCGACCGCGTATAAAACCGGCCAACTGGCGTTACTAGAACTTCGCAAGGAGATAGAGGGCGCCTTGGGTGAACGATTCATGCTGCGTGAATTCCACGAGGCGGTGCTGATGAACGGCGCAATGCCGCTGGCTATACTGAAAGAAACGATTACCGAATGGGCCGATGCTCAGGTGGACGATACCTGATCCGCAGAGCGCGAACCCAGCCCCCACGAGGATTTTTGGGATTCGCTATTAGCGCATCGACCTTTACAGCCGACCAGCGGGCTTAACTTAAATTGTCATTGCAAACCGAGATGCATCTGCTCGGCGTACGGTATTTCACCGCCAGGAGCGTGGTCGGTTAGCATCTGAACTCCAATCTGGCGCGCTAGAGATCTCGCGTCGTAACTAACTTAGTGATTCGTCCGTCTCGCACTTCATAGCTGTCGCAGCCCGATTGCGGAGTCCCCTCGCCTGCCGGCAGTCGCCACTCAACCATTATTTCGTCTATGCCCCGCGACGATATGCCCCGGGACGAAACGTCACCCCATATCAAGTGGCACCCTGGGCCTGCGGCCAATGCATCGCAATAATCTGCAATCGCATCCCAACCTGTGATCTCGCCCAAAGGGCGTTCGATAGTCGCATCCAATGCGTAATGAGACGCTATAGCCAGTGGCGCTGCCGTGTTAATCGCCGTCAGGTGGGCAGACACCACCGCGGCGGCAGGACGGCTCGCCAATACGCCGAGCACCGGATTTACCCGCTGCCGCCACTCTCCCAGATCCACATAATCTCGAACCGAAATCACGGTGCGAGTAGCCATGTCTACCGAAAACACGCCATGACAGGCAACCGCATACTCGGCGCCCTGAAGCCAAAACCGATCAAGACGTTCAACGCTGCCGTTCGCTCCCTCAATCGAGACGTGGTGCACATCCCACCGCACGCGTTCTGACCAGCACAAGATACCACTCAATAACGCCATCACTGCGTCTCGGCCCTCTGCCGCCGGATGCGGTACGTTCTGCCAGCGCGCTGCGGGATGCAGCGCGCGCCTTACCCGCCGTAAATCGCGAGACTCGATCGCATTGAGCAATTGCTCAATGGCTATCCGTGTGGTGGCCTCTGCGTTCATTCCTGCATCATACCGGTTACGCTTTTCCTCGACGGCGTAGCGTGGCAGCCCAGCCTCACTGTCTTCAAGCAACCTAGGTAATACGGCGGGATAAGTAATACGCAGAGCAGACAAGATCCTGATCGAATTGGCCAATATTTCCCCAAAAGTCGGTCTCCTCGCGGTACCCTTGGCGTCCCCCGTTACCAGTGACTAAAAAGGGCGTCAGTTTATGTCTTCCAAAATACCCTATGACATCGTTGTCTTTGGCGCATCCGGCTACACGGGCCGACTGGTGGCCGAGTATCTGGCACAAGAATACGCGGACCACGACCTCTCCTGGGCAATGGCAGGCCGCTCCCTGGAAAAACTGGCGGCGGTTCGGGCCGAAATGGGAATTGGCGAAGACGTCGCTCTACTCGAGGCCGATGTCGCTGATGCCGAGTCTGTGCGGCAAATGGTCACCTCCTGCAAAGTCGTCATTACAACAGTGGGCCCTTACCAACTCTACGGTGATGAGTTAGTTAAACAGTGCGCCGAGCACGGCACCGATTACGTCGATCTGACGGGCGAGCCGAGCTGGATGCACGGAACCATCGCGCGCTATTCGACCGCGGCAAAAGCTTCGGGTGCACGTATCGTCCACAGCTGCGGCTTTGACTCGATCCCCTTTGATTTGGGTGTTTTCAGCCTACAACAGCACGCGATCAGCAAGACAGGTCACCCCATTGCCACCGTGAAAGGGCGGGTACGCGCGATGAACGGTGGCTGGTCAGGCGGAACCATCGCATCGATGCGCACTACCATGGCGGCGGTCGCCAGCAACCCTGAGATCATTCAGATACTGACGAACCCCTTCGCTCTCACCGAGGGTTTTGACGGCCCGGAGCAGCCGGCGGGAGGGGCACCCCAGTATGACGAGGAACTCAGCAGTTGGAGCGCACCCTTCGTCATGGCACCCATCAATACCAAAAATATTCATCGTTCCAACTTCCTACTGGGCCATCGCTACGGCACAGATTTTCGCTATGACGAGATGCTACTGACGGGAGATGGCGAGCAGGGCAAGGCGACGGCGGACTTTGTGGCAAAAGATAATTCTGTCGCCAATAGTGATCTTCTACCGGGCGACGGTCCTACCCAAGAAGAACGTGAAAACGGTAACTATGACGCGATTTTCGTGGGCATCAGCCACGATGGGGAAATGATGATCAGCAGTGTTCAGGGAGATCGTGATCCGGGTTATGGCTCTACATCCAAAATGCTCGCCGAGGCTGCGATGTGTTTGCTGGAAAACCCGGCGCTCGCCAGCGGCGGCATCTGGACACCTGCCGCCGCCATGGGCGTGGCACTGGTGGAGAGGCTGCAGGCGCGGGCGGGTCTGACCTTTCAGATCGAAAAAGGCTAGGCGAGATCGCCGTCGTGCTCATAACAGCGGCCTAATTAATGGGGCCGGAAGAGCTGATTGCCGCGCTCGATGAGGCGCTACCCGCGCTACTGACTGACAAAGTCAGCGGGGCTGCAGTCACTTCCCTCGAGCGACTCTCGGGCGGCGCGAACAATGAAACGTGGCGTCTTATCTGGGGTGAAACGCCACTCATTTTGCGCCGCCGCCCATTCTCTGCTGATTCCGTGGCTGATCTTGAGGGCAACATTCTGGGTTTGTCGCTGGTCGACGAGGCTCACGTTATCCGGCTTGCTGGCAGCACCGCCGTGCCAGTGCCCGAGATACACACTGTATTCGAAGAGCGCCACCCCATCGGCGAGGCATTCCTTATGGGGTTTATCGACGGCGAGAGTATTCCCCAGCGGTGGCTCTCGGATGCTCAATTCGAGGGCGCGAGAAACAAGCTGGCTTATCAATGCGGCGAGACACTCGCCAAAATTCATACGATTGACTGCTCGAACCTACCCACATCCATAGGACCAACCCCTCTCCAACGGCGTTTTGAGGCAGCGCAACACCGCTTGCACGCCTTTGGCGATATATCCCCCGCCTTGCAGTTTGGCCTTAACTGGTTGGTCGAGCACGCACCGGAGGAAACTCCACACGTTTTGCTTCATGGCGACTTCCGCACGGGTAATCTGCTGATTGATAAACACGGCCTCGCTGGCGTATTGGACTGGGAACTGACGCATCAAGGCCCCCCAGCCGAAGACCTCGGTTATCTTTGTGCCTATGTCTGGCGCTTTGGACAGCTGGATAAACCCGTCGGCGGTTTTGGGCACTACGCCGATTTAATCAGAGGCTATGAATCCGTCGCGGGTTGGAGTCCTGATCTGGAGAGCATTCGTTACTGGGAGGTGTTTGCCGCGCTGAGCTGGGGGCTGGTCTGTCAAACCATGGGCGCGCTGTGGCACAGTGGCGAGGGCGATGTTGAACGCGCCGCCGTGGCACGCCGAAGGTCCGAAGCCGAACTGGACATGCTACTACTCATCGACGACTGGGAAAGACTGTGAGGCATACCCAGAACACTGACACCTCGGCAGAGCTTTCCAGTGATGCCCTGCTCACAGCGGTCAAGGCATTTCTCATGGATAACGCCGCTCCTAATCTCGAGGGGCGCCACCGCTTTAATGCGCGAGTCGCGGCAAACGTGCTCGGTATTATCCAGCGTGAACGCTCCATTGGTCCGACGCTTCAAGCGTTGGATGCAGACGCCCTGCATCGCTGGCTACCAGAGTCCGAGTCGAAAGAGCCGGTGCAGGAGCTGTCTCGCGCGCTGGCCGATGGCCGTATCACACCCGACGATGCATTTTTTGATTATTTGAAGGCGCGGCAACTATTAGTCAGCGCCATTAACAATCCGCGATACGCCTCAAGGGCCATCGCGGAGGAACGGTGGGGCGTTTAACAGATCCGTATCTGACAGCCCCATCAACCTTGTATCACAGACTTGAGTGCGCACTACCTCTTGTTTTTTGGTATGGGGTGCATCTATTTTGCGGAGAGCATCTGCCATGATCCAGACCTTTCTCTTTGACATTCCGCGCGAGATAGAAGACTACCTGCTCGTTCTGGATGACTTTATCGAACGCGAAATCAAACCCCTCGAGGCGCAGGACGATAACGAGCGCTTTTTCGATCACCGCCGTGAGCACGCGCGCACGGACTGGGATCGCGGTGGCTTACCGCGGGAAGAGTGGGAAGCGCTGCTCATGGAGATGCGCCGACGCGCCGACGCCGCCGGCCATTTCCGTTACGCATTACCCGAAGCTTTCGGCGGCCAAAACGGCACCAACCTCGCAATGGCACGGATTCGTGAATATCTGGCCCAGAGGGGCCTTGGGTTACATAACGATTTGCAAAACGAAAGCTCGATCGTGGGCAACCTGATGACCCCCCTGATGCTGCGGGACTTCGGTACATCAGCGCAACAATCGCAGTGGATGGAACCCCTACTGCAGGGCGAGATGGGTTGGTGTTTCGGACTTACTGAAGCCGCTCATGGATCCGACGCCACCTGGATGGAAACCCGTGCCGAGGAAGCGGTGCAGGATGGCGTCAGTGGCTGGCGCATTACCGGGGAAAAAATGTGGACGACTGGCCTGCATAAAGCGAGCCATGTACTGGTGTTTGCGCGACACTCCGGGGCGGATGGGAGCGCTGTGGGCATTGGCTGCTTTGTTGTCCCCACGAATGCACCCGGATTTGAGATTGGCGAGTATCTGTGGACCCTCAACATGCCAACGGATCACCCCCGCTGCACGCTGTCTGATGTTTTTGTTCCGGATGATCACGTTCTGGGTGATATCGATCAGGGCCTGAGAATCGCCATGCATTTTGTTCACGAAAGCCGCATTCGGCAGGCAGCGTCTTCTTTGGGAGCAGCACAGTACTGCCTCGATGAAACTTTTAAGTACACGAAAGAACGAGCGCCATTTGGCAAACCACTGTCGGCGAATCAAGGCATTCAGTTCCCGCTGGTTGAGCTGCAGACCGAAGCAGAAATGCTGCGGTTGCTGATCTATAAAACGGCGGCGCAGATGGATCAAATGGACAAAGTCGATGTTGCGAAAAAGCTGACTGATAAGGTGTCGATGTGTAACTACCGCGCGAACCGGCTGGTCTGCAATGCCGCAGATACAGCCATGCAGTTTCACGGGGGGCTCGGCTACTCGCGACACAAGCCCTTTGAGCATATTTACCGGCATCATCGGCGTTACCGCATTACCGAAGGCGCGGAAGAGATTCAGCTGAGAAAAATCGCGGGGGTACTGTACGGGTTTGTATCGTAGAGTCTGCTTCGGCTTGCGGATCAGGCTGGATCAAACTCCAATATCCTCGGCAATGCGAATGACCGGCGGTTCGGCGAGCAACTCCACCAATTTATTTAGTACTCCCGATTGCGTTCGCCAATCAAGGTAGCGCTGATAGTGCGCCGCACTGTCCCAGCACTCGATAAATACCAGCGCTTCCCCGTTGCCCTCCTCCTGAACCTTGAGCCCCTGACAACCGTCGAAAGCTCTGGTGTCGGGCAAAATTTCACTCAGAAAATCCAGAATGGGCTGGCAACCACCCGCGCCAGGTTTTAAATCAACCCACACCATTGTCACGCCAATATCTCCTCATCTTTATCAGAAAAAAGTTGTATTGCGGCAGGCTCTCCCGTCTGAATTTACGGCGCGCGTTTACGAAGAAATCGCGTCAAACCCGAAGATCCCATGCGTGATCCGCCCACCCCGGAAAAAAGGAAGCTGTTATTTTCGAGTTCGTTTATTACGCCTGCCAGCGAAGCATCGTTGATGCTCACGGTGCAATCTTGCGATGCCTCAAGCGGTCGTTCTATGCAAAGATCGCTCCTACTAATTTCTAAAAAAAAAGGCGCCTACCGGCGCCCTTTTTAGTTTAAGAACCTAATCAGAATTTCAACTGAATTTCAGCACCGAAGTAGCGTGGACGATTTGCAGTACCAAATGACCAGCCGCTTGGTACATACACGGGGGTAGGATCATTGGGGCCAGTCGCCCTTATCTCAGCGGTCGGATCAAGGAATGACATGAGATAAGTTTCATCCGTCAGATTTTTGCCAAAGAGTGAGAAGGTCCAATTCTCGGTTTCCCAGTTGATTGATGCATCAAGAATGCCAAACGCATCCACGAGCGATGGGTTGTATGAAAATCCAGCGCCGCCTTGAGCAACAGGAACCGTTTTATCGCCGCCATTCGAACTGGCAGAAATATAGTAGTCGTCCTTCCAGGTATAGTTCAGCGTTGCCACGAAGAAGTGACCTTCAGCCATCTGACGCTCGAATAGCAACCCAAGGCCTGCGGTCATATCTGGCGCGCGCCGGAGCGCCATACCGCTCTTATCAACCATGCCTGTCGCGCTTGGGACAACGTAATCATCAAACGAGGCGTCCAACAAGCCCACGTTACCCCGCAACGACAACCCCTCAGTAATAACCCAAGTGAAGTCCATTTCGAGGCCTTCCATGGTGGCGGTTGACGCGTTCTCGACAACAGTCAAGGTCAGCTGCCCCCCGGAACCGGGCTTTACGATGTCCTCCTGCTTGTCGTTGTACTCGATGGTAAACGCGGCCAAGTTCAGCTGAAAACGGTTGTCAAAAAACGTGAACTTGGCACCCGCCTCCCAACTCTCCACCGTCTCGGGATCATAAGGACCCGTATCATACGGCGAAGTTCCGCGACCATTGAAGCCCCCTGAGCGAAAACCCTCTGAGTAAGTCACATATGCCATACCTGAATCGAAGGAGTACTGCGCCGCGATCCGGGGGGTGAACTCATCCCACGAAGCCGAACCGTCAAACACACCTTTATTGTCAAGGACGGACGCTGCCCAATCGGGACAGTTGACCCCCCAAGCCGCACCCTGAATGGTGCCACCTAGGAGATACGGGTACGGATCGATGGTCTTGTCACGCCCAGAAATATCAGTATATGCAACAGACCCAGCAGGCAAGCCCAACAATGTTTGCAGTGGATTGACGGGGTACCCCGACACTGCCAAACAGGCTTCCTTTTCTTCATCCAGCCAACGACCACCCACACTTAACATAAGGCGATCGGTCACGTCCCAATCAACCTGCCCAAACACCGCAGTAGATTCTACCTCTTGGCTATACAGAGGTGATGCCGTGTAATTGGTAACGGGCGTAGGGTTAATATTGTTAAGCAGCCCCGAATTCTGCTGCATTGTGTAGTCACTCTCCCACAGAAACAAACCGAAGGTAGAACGCAGGCTGTCGCTCCAGTCAGACTCCAATCTGAACTCGTAGCTTGTCTGGTTTTCAAGTGTTGGGCGGTCTGTCCAGAATACATCGGTTGAAGTGCCGTCAAACTCATTAAGCGCCAGCTCATCCGTGTCGCGATCACCAAACACAAATGCCAATTTGTGGTTGTCCGCAAACTGCCAATTCGCATGAATGGTGACCGCATCTGTTCTCAGTTCAGAATACTGGTCAAGAGCGGTGTAAACAGTGTAATAGTCGTCATCCGATCGACTGACGCCACCAATGCACTCTCCCGTGGGAGCGCCGGTGGCCGGGTTGAGACACGCAAACGGATAGAAACCCTCGCCCGGCGCAATGATCGCAGAGAGTGGTCGCGTAGGAGTGTCATCATCAATGTAATCGTAGATCAATCGGAAATCGAAATTATCGTTTGGCGCGAAGAGCACATCCGCTGTCATCATCAAGAGGTCGTTCTCGCCCTGCTCCTCATTACGCGTAGCGTTATAAAAGTACTCACCACCTCTGATGCTCGCGGCAGAGAGCTTGACAGAAACACCACCCATCTCCGGAAGATTGATCAGGCCTTTCAGGTCTGTCTGACTGTCCTCTGCGAACGTGCCCACCACCTTACCACCCCACTCACCCGTGGGCTTGGAACGTATCACGTGCACCAGTCCACCAATGGTGTTGCGGCCGAAGAGCGTCCCCTGCGGTCCGCGCAGCACCTCTATTCGCTCCGCATCCCACATATTTCTGAGGGCGCCAGTGGTGGAAGAGAGGTATATACCGTCCTGATAAATCGCTACCGCCGGATCAAAACTCTTCTCTACTTCGGCATGCTGCATGCCACGAATCGAGACCCCCACCGTGCCGTTACCCAGAATCGGGTTAATGATCAGATTGGGGGACATGCCGGTAATATCATCAATCGTCCGTGCAAAAGATTTTTCGATAGCATTTGCATCCATGGCCGACATGGAGATGGCCACATCCTGCATGTTTTCCTCGCGCTTTTGCGCTGTAACTACTACTTCTTCGATTTGCGTCGTAGTCGTTCGCTGTGCGTGCACCTGGGCCGAAATGGCCATGGATACCGCAACAGCGAGGATTGAAGTATTACGAGTAGTGTTCATGGGAATCCTCAACGTTTATGCTTTTATTTTAAATAGCACCGGTAGCCAAAAGCTTTTGGGCTAAATGTCCGTACAAAGAATACCAGAATAACTATTAAAAACATCCCCTAGAGCGGCGGTATGATGACTACATGGTGTAGTCCATACCATATTTAAGTCTGAGTGAAATACATTGACGGGGGTAGACGCTGAGGCGCATCACCCACTGCAGATTTCAAGCAGTACTAATCCACTGCAATAATCTCGAAACCTTGGCTTGGCGTTCGCCATTTGAGCAATATGTCATAGGGTTTTCCGTCCAAAAGGGCTCCGACAACAGAAATTTCGTCGCGCGACGCCGAGCATTGCCCAACATTTAAATTTACATCGGTACCCGCAGGAAAAAAGGTCGTGTGGAACTTTGTGACCGAAAATATGGCAGCGGCATCCGTAGATTGGCCATTACGGTTGACCGCGCGCGCCGTAATATTATGGGTACCTGCTTGGAGATTGTTGTAGTTGAAGGCCATGGAAAATCCTGAAAGATCAGAGCCCTCAACCTCGGGGAACAAATTCCCCACATCGCCTCGCTGACCTCCATAGGGCACATCGGCAATATAGGTGTCATCGATGTAAATTTCGACGCGCTCAACCCCAGCGGCGGCGACCGACCATCCTCTTAAATTACCGACTCCCGAATAAACACTCTCCGCCGCAGGCTCCTCTAGCCTCACTTTAAAGATATCGCTCGCGGTTCCTGAGCTCTCGAATACCGCCTCTACCGTGCAGGTACTCGATGTCGCATCGAGGGTAAAAATGTTGCCACTCAGCGTGCCCACGCAAGTCCCTGTGACGCCCGCCAGCTGATATCCGGCCTCTGCAATAAATTCGATTTGCGTCGACTCTCCGCGCCGCAGTTTCCGGGCAGACGGACCCTCAACTCCCCCACCTCCGGAAGCTGCAATCCGGATAAGATCATATTCACCGGTGTACTCGTCATCCCACTCCAAGTGAACCGAATCGACAAACTGTTGCGCAATTGGGTTGAGGTAAGTCATCCAAGACTCGACCAAATCGGCGCCAAAAGGATGGGGCTTGTCATTCTCTGCGCACTGCGTCAACCCCATGGCCTGTCCCGACTCTACGACAATTTCGCCAGGATCATAGTCGATTGAAAAGACGTCACCACCGGGGGTCTTATATGAAAAACGCCGAATTTCGATGTCCATCTGGGTATTGTTAGCCAGATAATGGCCTCGCTTGAGACCTTCCAAACCGTCGTCAGTCTCACATTCCTCCTCAGACCCATAATCGTTGACCAGTTCATAGGTGAAACCTGAGTCCTGATATCCCGCCACCATATGGCGAGTATTATTGAACCCTGTGGCGTTATCGGCCGACTCTGGATCGCCAATGACTACGCCGCAGGCGCTTCCCCGGCACTCATTGATTCTTGGGTTGGAAAAAACACGGACCTCATACTCCTCGCCGTAACTCATTATGGTCTTGAATCTCGGGGAGCTCTCACTGACATGGCCCCAGCTAAAGCTGAAGGCTGCCGCATCGCCCTCTTCTGCAATACGGCGCTCGTGCAAGGAGCCCAGCAGATGACCTATCTCGTGGACAAATGTCGTGTCGGTGCAGTAGTAACCATCGCTGGATGAGCCCGCGGGCTGCCAGAGGACCGTTGCCGCGAAGGCATCTCGCCATGGCAGACCTTGATAAACGCCTATTGTCGCTATCCCACAGGCATCGTCGTCCTCGGGTACGGTATCCAGTAGCGCTACCACCAAATCTGCATCGTAGAAACTGCGATCTTGATCTATGGAAGAGAAAGGTGCCGAGGCTTCGCGCATCTTGCCCAACAACGTATCTTGTATTTCTGAAGGAATATTGAGGGGGAGGCGCCCCACTACGTTTAACTGGATGTCAATTTGGCTGTCGCTGAACGCCTCATTGGCCACCTCCATTACCGTATCTATCGCAAGGTCAGGGTCGCTCCCAAATCCCTCCTGATAGTAAATGAGCACGTCAATTTCCGCGGTGCCTGTTTTAAAGGTGGGGTAAGAAGCGCCATTGCTAGCGCCATTTTTTATGACGCGATAACCGGTTGAAGGCCTCGATAAAGCAGAATCACCGATAGGAGCCTGCAGCTCCTCCACGATAGGCTTGTATTGTTGATGCCTCAGGTCGCCCCTGACTCGGGACTCCGCTTGTTTTCTCAATTGGCTATCCGCCCACAACATGCGGACCGCACCTTCGCTCTGAAACAGCTGGTATTGCTCTCCGGCGAACAACACCGTTCCGTGCAACTCTCCTCGAGCATTAATACCCAGAAGCAATTCAGCGCCTGAAATCGAGCGGCCTCTGATCATACGGTTGCCTGCGTCGGTTAGTCGGGAAGACACAATATCGAAGTCCAAGTCGATGCCATCCGCTGACATCACTTGCAGGGCATCGCCTTTGGTGAGTCGCGATTGATTCAATGCACCGAGCACCAAGGGCGACGGACTGTCTGGATTAAGTATGAACTGAACGACAGGAGCGCTCGTATCGGCAAGAGCGCTGATTGTCGTCACGCCAATCGCCAAAAAAATGGCGCTAAGACGAGAAAGGATCTGCATTAACAGCGCCTCAAAGGTGCAAAACACAATACTATTAAACAATAGACGGGGGCTCGATCGATGTCCAGACGACATGTTTGACCAAGCACGATTGCTCGCAGTATATGATGCCGATGGCACCTGGAGCGGAGAGCTAAGCTATTTACTGACCAAGCTGGGTGGCGGTGAAAGTTGCGCTCTGTGTGACATCTCACATGGATGGAATCCATTAGGTAAAAACGCGTGGCGGCATCGACTAAAGGTCAAACCGGAGCTGTCTTGGATACACCGTGATGAGCTACCCGCACATCTGCAAAAGGATTTGGCCGACCAGTTGCCCTGCGTGGCTGCTGAATATGGAGCTGAGGTAAAGGTGATTATCAGCAAAACAGCGCTTAGCGGCTGCCGTGGTGACTACGCGACCTTTGAGCGGCTATTGGAGGAGGCATTGCGGGCGTTAGCTCAAGAACTCGCGCCCGCAACCCTAAATGAGACGCAAGATTAGCTCTCTGCGGCGTAAACTACCTCACAGTTCATGGTGAACCCATGCTCATAACGTCGGATCTTTGCCATGTCACCCAAAATTGTGGCGGCCCATGGTTGTTCAAGCTCATCCAGCATCGCACCCAGACGATTGCCGTTAGGTGCTTGAATCACTGCCATCAGCTTGCCTGCGTTCTCACCCGTCAGATAGCTATACACCGTAAAGCGAATGTCCGAAAAGCCGTTCTCATCTGCGGCGGCTGACATACGCGCCACCTCACTGATGTATTGGGCAGGATCATCGGTGGAGATTACAATATTCCAATTGGCGAAGGTCTCGCCCACTTCATAAGACCCGGGCTCGGCCATCAGCACACTGTAGGCATCCCCTCGGGAAACGACCCGCTCAGCCTTGAGTTTTTTGAGCTCTGCCATAACGGTGGGGTTGTATTGCTCGGCGCCCATCGCCGTCGCGTGATCTCCGAATAAATGCCAGTAGTAGATCTCTCCAGGGCCGTAGTAGCCTCCAGAGGACAAACAAACCCCGCCTACTGCAGCATCAATCGAGGCACCTATTGCGGCGCCACTGCCCTTGACCCACTGCATGTAAGACTTCGGATCTTTGGTGTTGATGGTCAATACATTCATTGCCGCTCGCGACCAGGCTTGTCCCGCCGCCAAGGTCAGCATCAGTGCCGAAGCGATGCCGGCAACACGTAATTTATTATTGCAACGCATAGTTTTCTCCTTTCATTACATTTTTCTTCTAGGTCGCGGGTACGCTTTTTGACCCCCGCGTGTCATAAGTCACTCGAACATTTTCATGAAGGTTTCCATGTCAAACTGACTGCCATAGAGCATGGAACTGTTGAGCGCTACGTCTGCCGCGATGGCTACCGCGGTTTTGATCTCTTCTTCTGTCGCCCCCGCTGCGCGCGCAAAAGCGGTATGAGCCGGAATGCAATAGACGCACTTCATTGCCACAGATGCCGATATAGCAGCCAGCTGGGCGTGCTTCAGCGGAATCGCGCCGTTAAACACATTCTTCTCGACCGCGGCGTAATACGCCTCAGCAGCAGCTTGCTGCGATTCAGGGTGTAACAGAATAAATGGATTAGCAGTCTTAACCTCACGCATTTCATCGTCGGCCCAGCTCAGTGAGCCAAGGACGAGCAAGCAAAGTGCAATAGCAATACGCATAGTGAATCTCCCCATTTTGGTGGGCCGAAAACCCGCGTACTAAAAAGGACGCGGGTTCCAGGTTATGTTATTGGCTGGTGTAGTACAGGGGCTCGCCCTGAATGGAATTGATTGGCGTCGCAGCATCAGAGAACGCGGCCTGCAAGAATCGAAACTCCTCACTTGCGGCAACCTTGTCTCCAAAGTCAGCCATGGCAGCCCAATCTTCAAACGACAATACATAATGGACCTTGCCGTTACCGCCGACCCCCTCCTGATAAATGTTCACTTTCGCCCCCATGGCCGCGTGCATTTCTGCTGCCTTGGTAAACGCTGCATAAACGGCAGCAGACTTACCCGGATTGGGCTGCCACACATAGACGCGAAAAGGGCCATCCTCAGCAAAGTCAGCCGCTTTTACTGAAGCGTCCCAGTTCAAGCCCTCGAGGGAAAAAAGCAAAGTCCCCGACGGGGATTGGGAGGCCTGCGCCCAAAACGCCTGCCAGTCCTCATTAAAGTTGGTCTCTTTGGTTTTGGCCCACGCTTCACCAGAATCCCAGCGCAACACGTAGTCAAACGTTGGGTATCCGGAAGCCCCCACATCCATGCGGAAAATGCCCACCGTTGCACCGTACTTTTCATGGATTTTGGCTGCAGCCATCATGCCCTGCACTAAACCCTCGGGCGATGAAGAATTAGCCTGCCAGCGGAATACTTCCAGGCGCTCAGCGGATGCCATGCCGCTCATACCAACCAGACAGCAAACGGCTACCCAGTGAATTAACTGTTTCATATCGACTCTCCCTTTCTGTGATCGGAGCTCTCAAGGCCCCTGTTCCCTAAAGTAGCACAGCGAACTTTTCATTTTTATGACTGCGATTCAGACCCTCTCAGCATGGCAGGTTTGACTTGGGTAGAGCAGACAGAAAGGCCAACGACCCCCGTCCATAGCGTACCAACCCATCGCGTAAAAAATTGCTTAGATCAGCTGTTTTACCGGCATGCCGCCCGCAAGCAAGTAGGATTCAAGCGCTCGGTACAGCCTGCGATAACGAAAAAACGGCACCTTGGGGAACAGGTGATGAATGGCATGATAATTCTGGAAACCCCATAGCAAGGTCATCACGGTGTCCAACCCTCCCCGGGCTTGATACACCGTGGTAGTTTTCATGCGCTCTTGTTCGCTGTGGGGATGATGCACGATCCATGCAAACAAAGTTGTCAAAACGGCGTTGCCCAAAGCCTGGCCCACCACTAAGGTCAGCAGCGTAACGCCGATGTCTGCGCTAAAAGTCAGCAGCAGCGCACGGGTCACGAAAATAGCAACATACTCGAGCATAACAGTCCGCTTTTCCGCGGCCGTGAAGTGCTTAAAGGTGGCGGCAAAGACCCACTCCTTGGGTATCCCCTTGAGCCAGACTGCCACAAGCGCAGGCAATGTATGGGCGGAGAAGGCCATGTCAGGATCGTCTGTGGGGTGATTGGTTGCGCGGTGATGCTTGAGATGTCCGCGACGGTGGCCCATAAACGAAATCCCCAACATATGGGACGCCACGTAACCTGCCCACTCATTGATCCAGCGCAACCTGATGCTCATACCCGTAATCGCGCCATGCACAGCATCATGCACCACGGTGTAAGCCGCGTAGGAACAAAAGGCAATGCCCGCGAGCGCCCACCAGGAAAACTGCGGATTGGTCAACAAATGCCCGAGGCAAGCACCGTATATCCCCAAACAAGTGGCTAACAAAAAGGCCGTTGGCCAGGCAAATCCGCCAATATGACCAATCACAATCTTTTGCGCCTGTTGTTCGTTAGCGACCATAGCCGCTCCTTTTTTTATTAACTAGCACTGCGCCATTCAACCCTTAGGGTAGCGCGCCCCCGTCTGTGGTCGATTGCAAAAAGTGACACTCTAGGAACGATGTCACTTTTTGCTCAGCGTATGCCAAAGCGGGCATCGCAGCCGCTCCTGACCATGAGAGTGACACCCCTCAGCGGATCCCGCCATATTTGGGTAAGCGGGTGTTTCCATAACCGCGCCGGCGGCTGTGGTTACTCGCATGTGCAAACAGCAGAAAAATGCGTAGATTTAAATATCGCTCTGGAGCCATTTTATGATGAATTCACCCCTCACCACGCGTCTCGCCACAGCCGATGACCTACCGCCACTCACCGAACTCTTCGATCAGTACCGGCAATTCTATGAATGCGCCTCAGACACGGAGGCCGCGGCTCGCTGGCTTGAAACTAACATCCGTCATAACCGCTCAGTGATTTTCGTGGCCACTGCCGATGACCAGGTGCTGGGTTTCACCCAGCTTTACCCGGCGCTTTGCTCGGTAGAGCTTGTTGAGTACTTTGTGCTCTACGACCTCTTTGTAACAGAAGGTGCGCGTCGCAAAGGCGTAGGTCGATCGCTGATGACGGCAGCCAGCACTTGGGCAACACAACACGGTGCTGCCCGACTGGATCTGGAAACAGCCAGAGATAATTACCCCGGGCAAGGCCTTTATCGCAGCCTCGGTTATCGGCTTGACGAAGTCTTTTTAAAATTCAGCCTCGATCTGCACCCATAACACAGCGAACTGTTGCGCTACCCGCGCTTGATGCAGTTCGCGGTCACACCAAAGCCGAGCCTAACTTCATCCTGGCCATGCCATCCGCATGTATCAGCGCCCCACCCCACTGACCGGGGCACACATCAGTACATCAAGCAATTAATCGCCGCACCGCAAGGGCTAGCCGGTCGGCACCTCGTTAAAGGGAATGCCCTTATCGAGGCGCGGCTCCTGCGGCAGGCCCAGTACGCGCTCGGCGATGATATTGGCCATAATCTCGTCGGTGCCGCCGGCAATTCTCAGACCGGGCGCACCCATATACGCCCGCTGGATAATCCCTGCCTTAACCGCCAGCTTTTCATCTGCAATGGCGCCACTCGCGCCAAGGAGATCCATGAGGTAAGACGCCATTGCCTGCATTTTCGGTGCGCCCACCAGCTTACCAATGGAATTCTCTGGACCGGGCAGTGCGCCCCGCGACAGTGCCGTCAGCGATCGATACCCCGTGTATTTAAGCCCTGCCTCCTGCACATACCAGTCGGCGATTTTCGCGCGCACCGCGGCGTTATACAGCGCCGGCTGCCCATCTATTTCAAGATCTTGTGCAACCGACAGTGCGAGTGAAACATCCATTTGGCCAAATCCACCACCGATGGCCGCACGCTCATTCATCAGCGTCGTCAGCGCCACCTGCCACCCCTGACCTACCTCACCGAGTCGACAGCTATCAGTAACACGCACATCGGTAAAATAAACCTCATTGAAATCCGCGTCGCCGGTCAGCTGCTTGATCGGCTTCACCTCGACACCCGGCGCCCTCATGTCGACATAAAAATAACTGAGGCCCTTATGCTTCGGCACGTTGGGATCGGTCCGCACCACGATGACCCCATAATCGGAATAGTGCGCCCCCGAGGTCCAGATCTTCTGACCATTGATAACCCAATCGTCACCATCACGCTCCGCCCGGGTGCGCAAGGCCGCGAGATCGGAGCCCCCCGCTGGCTCCGAGAACAGTTGGCACCAGACCTCCTCACCGCTGGCCAAGCGGGGCAGAAAACGGGCTTTGTCCTCATCGCTGGCCCACGCCATCAAGGTAGGGGCAATCATGCCCTGGCCAATCAAAAAGAAGGTGGCAGGCAACTCGTAGCGCGACTCTTCCTGCCGCCATATCACTTCCTCAATCGGCGAGGCGCCCCGCCCCCCGAATTCCGGCGCCCAACCAATACAGGCCCAGCCGGCATCGTATTTGCGCTTCTGCCACATCTTGGCTTGCTGCAAAGGCGCGAGCGCGCGAAACGTGTCATCCGTAGGCACGTTCTCGGCTAGCCAAGCGGCAGCCTCCTCGCGAAAGCGCGCTTCTTCGGGCGTGTCATTAAAGTCCATGATTATTTCCTCACGCTGCAGCGGCTGACTGACGGGCTAATGCATCGACAAGCCTGTCCTGCCAGACCGATTCACTGCCTATCACCAGACTCAACAGCTTGGCCCGTCGATAATAAAAGTGACAATCGAACTCCCAGGTAAAACCCATGCCCCCGTGGGTCTGAATGTTTTCTTCAGCGGCAAAAGTCGCCGCCTGAATAGCGGCAACTCGCGCAGTCGCGGCCGCAAGGGGTAGTTCGTCACTGCCCTCGGCCAAGGCCCAAGTGCCGTAATACGCATTGCTTCTCGCCAATGTGTTTTTGACATACATCGCCGCTAACTTGTGCTTAATTGCTTGATAAGAGCCTATTGCCCGACCAAAGGCGTAACGCTGCAAAGCATAATCTCGAGCCTGCATCAGAGCCGACTCCGCGACACCCAGTTGTTCCCAGGAAAACAAAACAGCGGCACCGTCTAGCAAACGATTCCATTGGGCTTGTGTCACCGGCTTATCACCCAGACGCTCGGTTGGTGCTTCTTTAAGAACAAGGTTGCTGTGGCCTCGGCTGCTATCCAGCGTCAGCACCGGCTCGATCGTGACCCCGTCTTGCTTAAGCGGCACCAGACAGAGTTCAAGCTCTGAACCCGTGCGCGCCAACACGACCGCAACATCGGCCACCGCCGCATCAGCCACTGTGGTCTTGGTTCCACTGATGCAATCGGCCGTGCGTTGGGTCTGTAATTGCTGCAGCACCAGCCGGCCCGGGTGCTCAGCCATGGCAAATGCGGCCACACATTCGCCGCTAGCCAATCGGGGTAACCAAGCGGATTTCTGCCCTTCTGTTCCGAAGCGATTGATCGCCTCGCAGGCCAGATAAACAGAGCTACTGAAGGGCACTGGCGCCACCGCACGACCCAGCTCTTCCGCAATGATGGCCAGCTCGTAATAACTCAACCCTAATCCACCGTAAGCTTCGGGAACCGTTGTTGCCGTCCAGCCCATGTCGGCGATTTTTTGCCACAGCGCTTGATCCCACCCCGAGTCACCGTCGAGGACCGCCCTGACAACCGCAGTTGTGCAATGCTCCGACAGAAACCCCCTGGCCTGCTCTCTCAGCATCTGCTGTTCTTCAGAAAATTCGAAATTCATATTTTTGTCCCGGTGCTTGACCGATAGATTAGCAAAAGCTCAGCATTGCGCTTACGCCGCGGCTAATAAATGAGGTATCCGATCCTGCAAACGGTGATAGCGGAGCGGCGCTGTGAAACCCAGCTCGGCACGCACCACATCGAGAGGCTGCGCCAGCTTCTCTTCCCACTTGATCTCGACCATCCACACCGCGTTTCGGCCAATATCCGCGCCTTCCTTGATTAACGACCGGATATCAAACTGCGGCACCTCGCGGAGATACTTCCACTGGGCGATCCTGACAATAAAACTGATACCGCGATTAGGCGTTTGTGTTTTCATAAAAGATAACAAGCTCAGTTCCCCAACGGGGTCGCGACCGTAACCTGTCATCACATGCTGCAAGTCGTGAATATCCCTGAGCCGGTCGGCCAGCCAGATCTCGTCCTCGGATAACCCGCGATAAATATCGTAGCGCGAGGGCGTCTCGCTGGACGCGATCAGACCGTCTGCCGATAGGTTCTCGCCGTGCACAAAGTCGTAGTAGACCCGTCCGATGGACCCTTCCGGCAGGCTTAGCAGCCACTCGCGGTTATTGAGCCACTCGACGATATCGGGTTTCTCCCGAAGCAATGTCTGGCCCGCCTTCGAGCGACGAAGCCTCCTTACGGCAGCCCCGAGACTGTCGCCTTTAAGCGCCTCGATTATGTGAAAGACTTGCGTCGTATCGTCCGGGTTTTTCAGTAGCTCTCGCATGGCGCGCCAAGCCCTGAGGGGCTCAACACGCTGACGCGCCCATATCGCCTTCAATCGTCTCATTCGCATCTCTCTACCCACTGCACACTAGCCACTAACCACTACCCTCACTCTCTGGCATTGGCAGTGTTGCCACGCCACCTCACACTGTTATGAGCACTCGGGCGGATTTGGCCGGCCTTCTATCAAGCAACCATAACGAATAGGGTAGCGGTGATTAAGGCACCCAACAATGCGTATGGCAGTTGCGTTATCGCGTGTTCGTGAGTTTTGCACCCTGCCCCCTGCGCTGACAGCACCGTGGAGTCTGAATAAAAACACGCGTGGGATCCAAAACCGCTGGCCGAGAAAAGCGCACCCATCACCAGAGGAATACTGACATCAAAAGTCTGCGCCAAGGGGAAGGCAATAGGCATGGTAATCGCAATAACACCCCAGTTAGAACCGGTGGTGAAGGACAACAACGATACCGTGACAAAGACCACGACCGGCAATAAATCGGCCGTCATAAAAGGTGACACGGCCTCGATTACGTAGGGTGTTAGCCCCAAGCGATCATTTGCCTCTATGAAAACGAAGAGCGTCAGGAGCATGGAGAGCACTGGCACCATCGACTTGATGCCGTCTACGCAGGTATCGAACAAATCGAACAGTGGCATTACCCGCCACAGCGCGTAATGCACAAATGTGACCAGGATGGCGGCAATGACTCCCCGCAACAAATCAATGCTGGGGAATACGGTAAAGAACACCAGTGCAATGATCGGAAAAAAGAACGCCATCATGCTACCGCGTGAACCCTCCTCAACCGCCAGCGCATGGTCCTCATGGATGCCCAAGTCACCCGTTGTCTCGGCCCGTTGCTCGGCGCGGCGCATGGCACCGACAAGAGGAATGACGCCCATTGCCACCAACGGTACGATGAGAATGGCCACTATCGGATAGAACATGTAAGGGATGGCCTCGACAAAGACCTGCAACCCCTCCCCCTCGGCAGCCACACCGTTTTGCTCGAGTAGACTGGCGAAATAAGCGCCCCAACTCGACAGGGGAATCAGTAAACAGAGCGGCGCGGCGGTTGAATCAACGACATAGGCGAGCATGGCCCGGGAGGTACGAAAGCGGTCTGTCACTGCCTTCATGGTGGCACCGACAGTCAGGGAATTGAGATAATCATCCAGGAAGATCACCAAGCCCAATCCCCAGGTGGCCAACAAACTACCGCGCTTGGTCTCAATGCGGTCGATCAACGCACGCCCAAACGCGTGCGAACCACCACCCTTTACCAAGAGTCCAATGAAACCACCGTACAGGCCACATATCAGCATGACCCAGGCAACATCCTCGGTCATGAGCACCTGCAATGTTGCCCCCGCCATCGCGTCAAGAAACGAAGCACCGTCCAAAATAAAGAAGGCGAATAGCGCTCCCGCAAGCACTGACTCCAGCGTGCGATGACTCCAGATGGCCAGCGCCAGTACCAGTAACGTGGGAAGTAAAGTGACTAAGCCGTAATCCATCGCCAAGGGATCCTGATCAAACTCGCCCCGTAAGTGGGCGATGACATTATTAAGGCATCAAAACGCTGCCTAAACGACCGATCAGAGCGGCAGTTTTGGGGGTTTTTACGCTTGGTTCTCGGGGCTTCAACCGTGTAATGTGCGTCCTTTGAAAGGGTCTGACCCTTCGCCCAAGGCTATTGCACGTGTCACTCTCTTATTTGCTGAAGCAGATCGCTGAGTCAGAGTCGGGTCCCGAGACCTGTGCGCTGTTCGACTTCGACGGGACCATCATCTCGGGCTACTCCGCGACCGCCTTTCTGAAAGACCAGATCTCTCGAGGGGAGCTGTCTCCCGCGGATCTCATTCAGCTGACACAGGCGGCGACCCGCTTTGGTATCGGCTCGCTGGGCTTTTCAGCGCTGATGGCAGTCCACGCGCAATATCTGGCGGGTCGCTCTGAGAGCGAATACGCCGCTAACAGCGAGCGGCTGTTTCGACGCGCGATCGCCAAACTCATTTATCCTGAAGCGCGGCAACTCATTGATGCACATCGCGCAAAGGGGCACAGCATTGCGATTATCAGCTCAGCCACGCCCTATCAGGTTTTACCGGCAGCGAGAGACCTTGGAATAGACGAGGTGTACGCCACCGACCTAGAGGTAGTAGACGGATATTTCACCGGTGGCGTCGTCACGCCCACGTGCTTTGGTGAGGGTAAAGTCCACGCCGCCGAGACTTTTGCAGACAAGCACGGCACCACGGTTGATCGCAGCTTTTTTTACAGCGACAGCACCGACGATATTGAACTTCTTGAGAGTGTCGGCCATCCGGTCGTTCTCAACGGCAGCAAGCAGCTGAGAGCCATCGCTGTTGAGCAGCGCTGGCCGAGTGCTGACTTTTCAAGCCGCGGCAATGCGACCGGCGGTGAGGTCCTTCGATCACTCGCCGCCACGGGGTCCCTGGTAGGGAGTTTTATGATGGCATTGCCCCTCTATGCGCTCAGCGGCTCCCGCCGCGACGCGGTCAATTTCTCTATCTCGCTGTTCGCCGATACCGCGAGTGCACTCATTGGAATGAAAATCGATGTCCGTGGACGCGAAAATCTCTGGAATAACCGCCCCGCTATTTTCATGTTTAACCACCAGAGCAACGCCGACATGTTGGTTATGGCCAGCCTAGTCCGACGCGATATCGTGGGGATTGGCAAACGCGAACTGAAAAATCTCCCCATCATCGGCCCGCTTATGGGGGCTTCGGGAGTCGTCTTCATTGATCGGAGTAACCGTCAGGCGGCGATAGACGCCATGGCGCCGGTGGTTGACACCATGAACAAGGAGCGCAAAAGCCTGGTCCTTGCGCCCGAGGGCACCCGGGCCCCGACAAGAAAACTGGGTGCTTTTAAAAAAGGCGGCTTCCACATTGCTATCCAATCGCGACTTCCTATTGTACCGGTGGTCATCCATAACTCTGGCGACATCTCGCCTAAAGGTGACCCTATCTTCCGCAGCGGGACAGTTCATGTCGATGTCTTACCCGCCATCGATACCTTATCCTGGTCTGTCGAGACCATTGATCAACACGTGGCCCTGGTGCGCAATGCTTTTGCACGAACACTGGGACAACCTGAGCTCTCGGTGCAGGAGACAGCGGAGCTGCAACGCAGCACACCCGATGATTTGAAGCCCGAAGTGCGCGGGCAGCGAACTAAGGTGCGGAATACCGCGGAGAAGGTCATGGCCGGGTCGCGCCATGACCCCGAACAGGGCCAAAAAAAGGAAGCACCCCGCCCCTCGGCGCTGGACAACTTTCTGAACCTCGACGAGCAAGAGGCTCCGGTCACGAGGCATTGAGTGAGCGCGCTCGAGCAGAGGGAGCACGCCCATCACAGAAGCCGTTGGTTATCTAATGCGCACTGGTTCTAACCCTTGGCCGGACGGTGATGCCCCCGTCATTTTTCTTCTCGACGCTCGCGGCAACTTTGACAAACGCCAGCTGGAAGCCAGTATCGCAGCGCACGGCACCCCGGGCCGCGCCAGCGAAATCGTTTCTCTGGATCTTCGCGATGACCGTAAGTCACTTTTGGTGCAGGAACTCGTGACTGCAATAACGCGTTACCCAGAAGCGATCGTGGCACCGCTTCGACTGTGTTGGACACGTCCCGATGAGGCGGCCAAAAAAGGGCCAAAACTGACGGATATCTTTTCGAGTAGCGACGGGAGTCCGCCGCGATGGCTGGCCCGCAGCATCGCCTGGCGTCACCCAGACAGGCTACATTTGACTTTGGGCGAACCCGGATCATTGGTCGCGTTAGGTGAACGCTTCCAAGCTACATCTGACTTGGCTCCCAGTGCGGCAATTGAACCTTTTGCCGTCTTTGTCGCACGTCAGGCGGCCATCGTCATGGATATTGCCGAGCGCCAGCTAATTGGCGGACGCTATAAAGTTCCACGCTATGTGCGCCAAAGTATCCGAAACAGCCGAAGCTTTAGAGCCGACCTCGTCAAGATTGCCGACGAGAGCGGCAAGCCAATCAAGACGGTACAGGCCGAGGCCAAGGAATATTTGCGCGAGATGATTTCGATCCCAACGCGATTCTGGCTCGACGTCTGGGCCACGCTGTGCAACCTCGGTCTGGGTCTGGGCTACGACAAAACACTGCAATACGACGCTCAGGACCTCGAGAGAGTCAGACACATCGTGCGTAACTATCCCTCGGCGCTCTTGTGGACACATAAAACGTACATCGATGGCTTCGTTGTGCCAAAAATCCTCTTCGACAACGATTTCCCGATGCCGCATTTTTTTGGCGGCGCTAATTTGAATATTCCTGTACTGGGATTCTTCCTCAGGCGCGCAGGCGCAATTTTTATTCGTCGTAGCTTTCAGGACAACGAGGTTTATAAACTCAGCCTAAAGCAGTACATCGGGTATCTCATGGAGAAACGCTTTCCCATGACCTGGTCTTTCGAGGGCACTCGCTCGCGGCTGGGAAAACTGATGCCTCCCAAATATGGCTTGCTGAAATATGTGCTGGAGGGCGCGCATCATGCGGGGGCCCAGGATATCCATATCATTCCCGTTTCAGTCTCTTACGATCTGGTGCGGGACGCGGAGGAATACGCTCGTGAACAAGCGGGGGTTCCCAAGGCACCTGAGTCTGTTGGCTGGTTGGTGAGATATTTACGCAGTCTGGCGCGACCCATGGGCCGCATTCATGTCGACTTTGGCGAACCGGTTAAGCTTGACAAAGCACCCCTTCCCGATGACTTGCTCGCCATTTCCAAAATTGCTTTTCAGGTCGCCGTTGAAGCCAATAGAGTGACACCGGCCACCCTCCCCGCCGTGGTGTCGGCTTCGTTGCTCGGAGCGTTTCCGCGAGCGCTTACCGAGACCGAAGTGATTCGTGAGGTAAGCGATATCACCCAGTGGGCAACGAACCGCGGGTTCAGGCTGTCTCCGGATTTCAAGGCGACCTTCGCAGACAAGATGCCAGCACTACTGGGCAATATGATCGATGAGGGCATCATCACCCGTTTTGACGGCGGGTCCGAGACGGTTTACGGCATTGCAGAGGGTCAAGCCGCCATAGCCAGCTTTTACCGCAATACCCTTGTCCATTTTTTTCTGCATCGCGCTGTGGCGGAGCTGGCGCTGCTCGCCGTCGCCGAGAAAACATCCGAGGCGCCCAGAATAGAGCGCTTTTGGAATGAGGTTCGGGAGCTCAGGGACCTGTTCAAATTCGAGTTCTTTTACCCCGAAACCCGGGAGTTTGATGCGCAGATCGACGAAGAACTGAGTCGCGAAGCGCCGCGTTGGCAGGCGCTTCTTGCGGCGGACGGCGACTACGCCCGAACCTTGTTGAACGCCCTGTCACCAAAAGTAGGGCACGTCACGCTAACGATTTTTGCCGAGGCCTACAGTATTGGCGCCGACATATTACTGCGGTTCGGTGACGAACCGGGCTTTGATGAGGAGACGTTTATCAGTCGATGCATGAGCTATGGTAAGCAGGCATACTTGCAACGAAGAATCAGTAGTGAGGCATCCATTGGAAAGCTGCTGTTTGCCAACGCTTGGAAAATGTTAGCCAGCCGCGATTTGATCGATTCGGGTGAGGGGCGAGGCGCTCAAGCGGAGGCCCTAAACCAGGTGATCCGGCGGCTTGAGGTCATTCGCGCTCTGAGTATCGCCCAGCGCGGTGCCGGCACCTTACGGGACGCTGCTCGTGAAGCCCTTTAAAATCGCTGTACTGGGGGGTGGTTCGTGGGGCACCACCACGGCCTCTGTAATCAGTCGCAATTGCGCGTCGGTACTGTGGGCGCGAGATGCCGCCATCGTCGACGCGGTTAACGAGGAACATCGCAACCCACGTTATCTGGGCGATGCTGCCCTCAACCCTAAGCTGAGGGCGACAACAGATATTGGTGAGGCTGTCACTGGGGCTGATGCAGTACTCATCGCGGTACCCAGTAGCCACTTCCGGGAAGTCCTCAGTAACGCGCTGCCCAATATTACTGATGCCGTCCCCGTCATCAGCTTGAGCAAGGGGTTGGAAAAAAGCACCCGTATGCGGATGACGGAGATTATCCGCGAAGTGGCACCCGCGAGTATTTCTGGAGTGCTTACCGGGCCCAACCTGGCACGGGAAATTGTTGCAGGCCAGGCAGCCGCCAGTGTGTTGGCGCTTGAGAACCACGAGGCTGCCTTGGCGCTCCAACGAGTGCTCAATGCGGGTTTATTTCGGGTCT